>Ga0213824_1000017_pt1 | contig 184342 bp, 192 predicted proteins | sample MC6MC0906MG_FD_179892 | JGI IMG/M metagenome (GOLD analysis project Ga0213824, IMG submission 179892) | Enriched soil aggregate microbial communities from Iowa State University, Ames, United States - MC6-MC0906-MG | ecosystem: Environmental > Terrestrial > Soil > Unclassified | place: USA...
CCATCTTAAACAAAGAGATCCCCTCCAAACGCGCTATTATACTTCAAGTTCGTTCGTTTGAATTAAATAGCGCATAACTTCAATTACAGCTACGTATAAATCTTCTGGAATCGTCTCATCTTCCTCAACTTGATAATATAAAGAACGAGCAAGCGGACGGTTTTCCACCATTGGTATTTCTTGTTCACGGGCAAGCGTTCGTATATATAATGCGAGCTCATCTTCCCCTTTTGCAACGACAATAGGCGCTGCATCAACTTGTTTATTGTAACGAAGCACAACCGAAATGTGCGTCGGGTTGTTCACAATAAACGTTGCACCATCCATCTTCTTCGCAATTGTCCCTTGCAAGATAGCATGCATAAAGTTTTTTCGTTTCCCTTTTACTTGCGGGTCCCCTTCATTATCTTTATGCTCTTGCTTAACCTCTTCTTTTTTCATCTTAATATCTTGTTCGTACTCCCATTTTTGATAAATGAAATCAATAATAGAAAGAACAATTAATATAATTAAAATAGCTAAAAAGATAAATTTAATTTGCCTAATAATTTCAGTAAGTGACGCTGTCCAATTAAATCCAATCATACTAACGATTGTCTCTAAATTCTTTTTAAAAAGAACGTACGCAACGTAACCGATTAATCCCATATAAAATAGTGATTTCAAAATATCTACTAAACTTTTACGACTAAACAATCTCGTAAAATAGTTTTTTGGATTAATACGTGACGCTTTCGGCTTTATTACTTTAGAAGAAAATAAGAAACCAACTTGAATCATATAATTGAATAAATGAAAAGCATATACGAGTATTAATATAGGAGCCGATACTTTAAGAAGTAAAATGCCCATTAAATACAAATACTCCGTCACATCCGTATTTTTCCCAATTTGATCAAACAGTACCGCTACAGAGTGCGCGATTTCATAACCGAGCCAATCTCCGAAAAAGTAAACGACAACTGCTAATACGAGAATGGAAAATAAATTATTTAAATCTTTACTCCGGGCGATATTCCCTTCTTCACGCGATTTTTTACGCTTCTGCGGGGTGGCCTTTTCTGTTTTATTATCCTTTGCCATGCGCGTCCCCCTACTTCGTTAAGAAAAAGTTAAATAGTTTCGTATACTCTTCTAGTAATACGTCTGTCATATTTTTAAACACATAACCTAGCATCGGTACGCTCATCGCAATAAACAAAATACCACACGTAATTTTAATAACGTACGCATTCATAAAAACGTTTAATTGCGGTGCGTTTTTTGCGATTAAAATAAGAACGAAGTTAATGATGAATAAACTCCCCATAAGCGGAAGAGCAATTTCAACCGCTGATGTAATCGCAAATAATAACGTTGCGAGTAAACTATCTAGAAAACTAGTCGTCAGCAATTTTGAAATCGCCTCTGTATATTGAAACGACTTTAAAATCGTGGCAACGAAATAATTAATGCCGCCAAGTGAAATAAAAATAATGAGAAAAAATATATCAAAAATTGTTGATAGTAAAGTAGACTGTGAACCCGCATTTACATCAAACAAACTTGCCTGTGATAAACCGATATCAAAGTCTAAAATATGCCCGGCCATTTTTGGAATGTTCCACAGCATTTCTACAATTTTTGAAAGTGATAATCCAATTACAATTTGCGTTGCTGCATAAGCAGCTACATCCCAAACTGTCTTTATGTGAGAGACATCCACTTGATCAGCCACTGCAATCGAAAGAGCGAGTCCAAATGTAACCTTCGCCATTACTGGAATCGATCGCCCTGAAAAAAACGGTAAAAAATATAAAAATGAAGTAATGCGGCAAAACGCAAAAAACGTCGCCGCCCATAATTCCATGTTCATTTCAATTCACCTATCTTAGTACGAACGCAATAGCGATGGAATTTTATCAAATAAATCTAAAATAAGCGTCGTTAACTCTTGAAACATCCACGGACCTAAAATGATAATAACAAGCACAATACTCGCCATTTTCGGTAAAAACGTCAGCGTTTGCTCTTGAATTTGCATCATCGCCATAATGACAGCGATAATAATAACGACAATCATACTTACGCCGGCAACCGGCATCAAAATCATAACCCCTTTATAAAAAAAGGTTTGAAAAATATCTATAATTGGTGACGTATTCATTTATATGACTCCTATCACATAGCATCAAACGCTTCAGGCGACCGTTTTAAACATAATATCGACGATTTTTGTATATCCACCTAAATATACGAAAACGAGTATTTTAAATGGTAAACTTAAAATCATCGGCGGTACCATCATCATCCCAAGATACATTAAAAGTGTACTAATAATTAAATCAATAAAGACAAACGCTAAATAAATGAACATCCCCGTCAATAACCCTTTTTGAATTTGCGTTAGCGTAAAGGATGGTACAAGCGTAAATAGTGAAAGATCCTTTAAATCTTTCGGCAACTCTTCTCCGCGCACTTTCAGCATCATTTTTAAATCATGCTTATACGTATGCTTCGACATATAATCTTTCATAATCGGAGCTGTCGTCTCCGCAGCTTGACTTACTGTTATTTTTTCTTTCGTCATCGGGTCCCACACATCACTCTTTAACTGACCAAGCACTGGCTGCATCGTAAATAGTGATAAAAATAATGCAAGTCCAACAAGCACTTGGTTCGGTGGTAAATTCATAACCCCAAGTCCTTGACGAGTAATCCCAAGAACAATCATAAAATAAGTGAAATGCGTAAATAAAAGAACGATAGAAGAAGATAATGATAGAAGGGTAACGAGCGCGAATAGTTGTACACTTGAATTACTCGTAAACTCTTTTCCATTTTCGAAATTAATAAAACCGTTCGGGGCTGCATACGCTGGATTTACAAAAACAAATGAAAAAATAATAGAAAATGCGAAAATAACGGCAAATAACGATAACTGTTTCTTTATTCTCATGATGGATCCTCTACTTTTTTCGTTTCACTCTTCACCGCGTCTTCTAGTGCTTGCTGAAACTGATTTCCTGTCCCTGTTAATTGCACAGTTTGCACACCGTTATTACTAATAACAGTGAACACTTGCTTCCCGTCCACCTCAAACAAAAAGGCGCTCGTTTGATGATTTAAATACACGCCGTCTTTCACTTGAATATGGCCATTTTCACCTTGCTTAAAAAACTGCTGTTTGCGCGTCTTTTTCGTCATATAATATGCACCATAGCCGAGTGCACCAAACAGTAAAACGACTTGAAATAAGGTCGTCATATACGACATATGACTCCTCCTCTACTCTTTATCCTGCATTTGATTTTGCGCCTTCATAAGCGCTGCATGTTTCTTATCAGCTTCAATTTCAGAAATAATAATGCCGAACTTCTCATCCATTACTATCGCTTCACCAATACCGACTTTCATATCGCTTAAATATACATCTACTTTATGTCCTAAATTTTTCTCTACTTCCAGAACATCGCCAACTTTTAATTGCTTCACATCACCAAGCGTAATAGATGACTTCCCAAGCTTTACTCCAAGTTCAATCGAAATGTCTGAAACGGTATCAATATGTGCCTTACCCGCCTCATTTCGCTTCCCTGCAAATTCTTCTAATCCCATTAATGACACAGGAGATACTTCATGCTTCATATGGATCCTCCTACTCTATAAAACTTTTAAATAGAAGCGCCTTACGCGTTCCATCTTTTCCGATAAAACAATTAAATTTATGTTTTCCATCTACATAACCACGTAGTTGGTCTGTTACTTTCGTATGAAGAGGAATAATATCGCCTTCTTCAATTTGCTCAATCTCGCCCATTGTCATTTTCTGCTCACCAATCGCAACGTGAACAGGCTTATACACTTGATTTACTTTCACTTCTACTTCAGACGTATACTTTTTACGCTTATCCGAAGAATGTTCGACAATATTTTCAGACGTTAACTTATCCATAATTTCTTCAACAGATAAGAATGGAATCCCGATACGAACTGTCGTATTCCAAAAATCTGTTTTCATATTTACGTTCAGTAATGAAATAATATCGCTCGCTGTCGTAATCTTCAACGCATTCGGATCTGTCTCCGTCGTTACAAATTTCGGTTCAATCGCAACAACGCTTTCAAATGATTGTTGTAAATTTTTACAAAGAAGAGCAAATATATTATCAAGCGTTAAAAACTCAAACGCAGTTAGCGGTCTACGCATCGTAAAATTACGCTTACTATCACCGCCAAGCCAGCATTCATGAATATAAATAACGAATGCTAAATCAATTTCAATTACGATTTCTCCAAGCTCTGGAAGGCCCAGATCAATAACGCAATATAAATAGTAATCTTTCGGCATTTTCTCCACATACTCACTCGTAAACGGCACTTGTTCAACGGTCGAAGGCTCTAGTTCAATCGGAATACGCATACGAGCTGACAACGTCTGTGACGTCTGTTTGCCAAAAGTAGAAGCAATCGCTTGCAAACTACGTAAATGCTCAACACCAAACTTCTCCGGTCTATTAAAATCATACTCTTGAAATTTATCTTGCTTCCCTGCTTCTTGTGCGAAAGCTGGCATTTCCTCGCCTTCATTTACCGCCTTCAGTAGGGCATCAATTTGCTCTTGACTTAATTTATCGCCACTCATGAAAATCCCCTTCCCTACCTTTTCAATTCAACAATTTCAACGTACATTTTTCCATTCTTCGTCAAAATCTTTCCGGTTCCAATCTCTTCATTTTCAAGCATAAGACGCACCGTATTTTTCGTTGAATTTTCAAGACGATACAATGTACCTTTCGTAATATGAAGCAGATCTTCAATTTTCTTTTTTGTATTTCCGATTTCAAAATAAATTGTTAACGGAATATCATCTTGTAATTTCAAATCTAGCCAACTCCCATATCATGTTAACGAAAATTTCATATTCTCTATTTATATAAATGAAATTTCTTATTTCGAAACGTCTATATTCAATATTTTCTTTATATATCCTTGCGTTTCTTTAAATGGAGGTACTCCTCCGTACTTTCTCACATTACCAGGACCGGCATTATAAGAAGCAAGCGCTAGTACGAGATCACCGTTATTTTTCTTTAAATAACCGCTTAACTCTTTCACACCGCCTTCAATACTTTCAGCTGGTGAAAATGGATTTTTTATACCCATCTCTTTCACATTTGCTGGCATAAGCTGCATCAGGCCCATCGCTCCTGCATGTGACACCGTTTTCGGATTAAAATTAGACTCTACTTCAATCATTTTTTGAATTAATGTTTTCGGAATTCCATATGTACGACTAGCGTGATCAATAATATCCTCATACTTACCTTCATTTGAAGAACGTATTTTCTGAATATTATACTTATTCGTTAATCCCCACGTATCTGCAGGCTCATTTTTCGTTTCTGGGAAACGTCGCTCAAACTCTTTTTGTGCGACTTGTACTTCATCTACTTTCTTCGTTTCAGCTTTCTCCGTCTCCTCAAGCTTACTCGTTTCCTCTACTTTAATAGGCTCTACTGGTTTATTAACAACCGTTTCTATTTTCGTAGATTGTACCGGCTGACTCATATCTTCTACTTTTGCCGTTTGCGGAGTAACCTTCGTCTCCTTCGCCGGTTCACTCTGCAATTGATCTTGAAAACGACTACTAACGAACGCCTGCGGACTACTTAACTTTTGCTGAATTTGTCCTTTTTTATATGCAAGAACTTCTTTTACTATATTTCCAACTACCATAATATCACCTTTTCGATACACAAAGATAATCTAATATTAGAGTTTTTTTAAAAATTTTGCAATAATCCTTTGTAATAAAAAAATGACTACATTGTTAAACTGTTATTTTTTTATATTTATTAATTACAATTATTCGTTGACACGATATACACCAAGGATTACAATTAATTCGAAATTGACTTTTTTACATATTACTGTTTTGTAATTTGCAGAAAAATCAATATAAAAAAATGGGGGTTCTTAACATGAGAATTAATACAAACATTAATAGCATGCGTACGCAAGAATACATGCGTCAAAACCAAGCTAAAATGAGCAATGCTATGGACCGTTTATCTAGCGGTAAGCGTATTAATAACGCTTCTGATGATGCAGCAGGTCTTGCTATCGCAACTCGTATGCGTGCTCGCGAAAGCGGTCTAAACGTAGCTGCAAATAACACGCAAGATGGTATTTCTTTAATCCGTACTGCTGATTCAGCTTTAAACTCTGTTTCTAATATTTTACTTCGCATGCGTGACATCGCTAACCAATCTGCGAATGGCACAAACACTGATACAAACCAAGCTGCATTACAAAAAGAGTTTGGTGAATTACAAAAACAAATAGATTATATTTCAAATAATACGCAATTTAATGACAAAAAACTTTTAAATGGCGATAATACTACAATTAATATCCAAACTCTTGATTCTGATGATAAAACAAAACAAATCGGTATCGAGTTATCTAACACTTCTATTCAAGCATTGGGAATTAAAGGTTTAAAAATCGGTGCTCAAGCTCCAGACCTTACTGAACTAAAAGATGCATTTTCAAATTATAAAACATTAAAAGCAGCAAGTCCTGCAACTGATGCTGGTGTTTTAGCAAAAGCTAAAGCTGATGCTAAAGCTGCATATGACAAGCTAGCAACTGATTTTGTTGGTATTAAAGATTCTTTAAGTGCCGCTGCCCAAACCGCTGTAGGAACTACTTATCCAGCTGCTAACACAGATATCGATCCTGTTGTAAATGCTTTAATGACAAGTGGAGAATTTGACAAAGCAGAAAAAGCTTTTAAAGAAAACCCACCTACAACTGGCGTAGATGCAAATACTGCGATTAAAAAAATTGACACAGCAATTGAACAAATCGCTTCTAACCGTGCAACTCTTGGTGCTACATTAAATCGTCTTGACTTTAACGTAAATAACCTTAAGAGCCAATCTTCAAGCATGGCTTCAGCTGCTTCTCAAATTGAAGATGCTGACATGGCGAAAGAAATGTCTGAAATGACTAAGTTCAAAATCTTGAACGAAGCTGGTATTAGCATGCTTTCTCAAGCAAACCAAACTCCACAAATGGTTTCTAAATTATTACAATAATTAGATCTCATAAAACATTAACATATTACCTATAAAGGAGAACTAAAAATGAGAATTAATACAAACATTAATAGTATGCGTACACAAGAATACATGCGCCAGAATCAAGCTAAAATGAGCAACGCTATGGACCGTTTATCTAGCGGTAAGCGTATTAATAACGCTTCTGATGATGCAGCAGGTCTTGCTATCGCAACTCGTATGCGTGCTCGTGAAAGCGGTCTAAATGTAGCTTCAAATAATACACAAGATGGTATTTCTTTAATTCGTACTGCTGATTCAGCTTTAAACTCTGTATCTAACATTTTACTGCGTATGCGTGACATTGCTAACCAATCTGCAAACGGCACTAATACAGATGACAACAAAGCTGCTCTTCAAAAAGAATTTAGTGAATTACAAAAACAAATTGACTATATTTCAACTAACACTCAATTCAATGACAAAAAACTTTTAAATGGAGAACATCCTACAATTAATATCCAAACTCTTGATTCTGATGATAAAACAAAACAAATCGGTATCGAATTATCTAATACTTCTGCCGAATCATTAGGTGTTAAAGATTTAAAAGTTGGTTCCCTTGCAACAAAAACAGATATTGCAGATGCTAAAGCTGCATTTACAAAAGCTACAACAGGAACTCCAACTACTGAGGATAAAGAAAATGCTAGGAAATCTTTTGATAAATTAGTTTCTGGATTTGATCAAATTAAAGACAAACTAACAGCTGATCAACAAACTGCATTGGAAGCATATAAAAATGCCCCTAATAAGTCTACAGCGTTCACAGCAGCAGATGGTGCTTTAGCTAAATTTGATAGCACTGCCATTGATAAACTTTCTGCTAACGTAGACGCAAATGATTCGATTGCAAAAATCGATAAAGCAATCGAACAAATTGCTTCTAATCGTGCAACTCTTGGTGCTACATTAAATCGTCTTGACTTTAACGTGAACAACCTTAAGAGCCAGTCTTCTTCAATGGCTTCAGCTGCTTCTCAAATCGAAGACGCTGACATGGCGAAAGAAATGTCTGAAATGACTAAGTTCAAAATCTTGAACGAAGCTGGTATCAGCATGCTTTCTCAAGCAAACCAAACTCCACAAATGGTTTCTAAATTATTACAATAAACCATTTGATTTAGCTTCATGAACAAACCTCTCTGCTTGCGGAGAGGTTTGTTTTTTCTATATAAATGAATTATTTGTAAAACCTTTCTTTTTTTAGGTAGAAAAGAGCATCCGCGGTGTGCAGAAGCGGTCAGTTCCTATCTGTATCCCCTCTTATGTTAAAACACAAACAGAAAATGAGCATAAGCCCTTTTTTCTCTTCATAGCCGTTTATTAGCTCTAGAACACTGACTATATAAATCTATAAGAAGTGTCTATTATGCGTATTGGTACGAATGTTTTGAGTATAAATGCTAGGGCAATCTTTATATGGGATGTATGCTGCGATGGGGCATTTAGTTGCACTTAATACGGTTTCACAGGCTAATCAAATTCCACAAAGGGTCTCTAAGTTATTACAATCTTAAATATAACCTTTAAAACTGTTGAAATAACTCCATAAAAAATAAAAAGTGGGATACATATGTGCTATTGTATCCCACTTTTCTATCAACTTATCCTTTATAAATAAGATCCTCAGCTAAAGAAGTAAATATCTCCCCAACAAGCGAATCTTCGTCATATACACATGATCCATTATTCTCTTCACGTTTTGCAAATGGTATTTGAGCGATTACTTCTGTTTGCAGTTGTTCTGCTAGCATTTCACCGCCGCCTTTTCCGAAGAGATAGTTTCTTGATCCGTCTTGTTCTTCGTAATATGCCATGTTTTCCACAATACCTAAAATGTCGTGTTTCGTATGTTTTGCCATTACTCCTACTCTAGATGCGACAAATGATGCTACGTTATGAGGCGTTGTAACGATAATTTCCCTCGCTTGTGGAATCATTGCAGCCACATCTATCGCAACGTCTCCTGTTCCAGGTGGTAAATCTAGAAGAAGATAGTCTAATTCTCCCCAGTGCGTGTTCGCAAGGAAGTTTTGTATCCATTTGTTTAACATCGGTCCGCGCCACATAACTGGGTTATTTCCTTCTGTGAAGAATCCCATCGACATAATTTTAACACCGTGACTAACGACTGGAATTGCTGTTTGATCAATCATTGTTGGTTTTTCATTCGTTTCCATCATAGCAGGGATGCTAAATCCATATATGTCTGCATCTAAAATCCCAATCTTTTTCCCCATACGAGCTAACGCAGTAGCAAGGTTAATCGTCACAGTTGATTTACCAACTCCTCCTTTTCCACTCGTTATAGTAATAAAACGCACACCTGAATCAGGTCGAAGCATACTAGGCATTCCTGTTTCTGTTCTAGCTTCTTTCTTTAAAGACGCTGTTAATGCCGCTCGTTCTTCCGGTGTCATTGAGCCAAATGTTAAGGAAACCTTTGATGCCCCAACGTTTCGAAGGGAATCTTCAATATCTTGTTGTATTTTTGCTTTCAACGGACAACCTTGAATTGTTAAAACTACTTCTAGCCCAACTTCTGTACCATCAATTTGTATATTCCTTACCATGTTTAATTCCACAATACTTTTGTGTAATTCTGGATCTTCTACATGGCTTAAAGCGTTCATAATCTGTTCGTGAGTAATCATCATACACATTCCTTCCATTGTAATTATTTTACGTGATGAAAAAAGTCTCCGCTTTTCCCACCCGTTTTTTGAACTAAATATGTTTCTTTCATAACCATCGTTTTATCAACAGCTTTGCACATATCGTAAAAAGTAAGGGCGGCAATCGATACGGCAGTTAATGCTTCCATTTCTACACCTGTTTTCCCACTACATTTTACTGTCGCTCGTATGATTAACTCATAGCCATCGGTTTTCTTTTCATAATGGAACGTAAAGTCTGTTCCTTGGATTAATATCGGGTGACACATAGGGATTATATCCGCTGTCTTTTTAGCACCGATTATGCCAGCCACTTGTGCTACTTGAAGCGGGTCTCCTTTTTTCAATCCACCACTTTGAATTGCCTCAAATAATTCGTTTGATAAAGAAATTGTACTTTGCGCAACAGCTGTACGTGTTGAAATATCCTTTTGAGAAATATCAACCATTTTGGCTCTGCCCTCTTTATTCCAGTGCGAAAATTCACTCATAATGGTCCTCCTTAACGTATGAAAAATTTGATAACGGAATAGAAAGAATTAACCTCCACTTACAGGTGGGATAAACGCGACGGTATCTCCAGCTCTTACAATATCTTCGTCCGTTACAAATTCTTCATTAATTGCCACCATAACTTTTTCTAGCGTCTGTAATTGATAGTTATCTTTCAGCCATTTTTTCAATTGATGAACAGTCATCTCTCGTTTTTCTATTATTACTAATCTCTCTGAACCGACTTCTTCTCGTAAATTTGCGAACAGTAAAATTGTTATCATTCTCTCATTCTTCTTTCTCTGGCTTTCCTTCTGGATACGGAGTATTTTCGAGCTGATCTCCTATCCACTCCGTTCCATCTTCCCAAAATTCTTTTTTCCAAATCGGGACAATTCTCTTTATACGTTCAATTGCGTATTCATTCGCTTCGTACGCTACTTTACGATGTGGTGATGATACCGCAATGACAACTGCGATATCCCTTATTTCTAATCGTCCTACTCGGTGTGTAATTGCTATTTTTGCATCTGGCCACTGTTTCTTAATTTCTTCTCCAATTTCAGTAAGCTTTTTTACTGCCATCGGTTTATACGCTTCATACTCTAGGTGTAACGTTCGTTTTCCTTTCGTTAATTCTCTAACCGTTCCAATAAAAGTTGTAATGGCTCCAGCTTCTCTTCTTGCTACTTTATTCGTTACTTCTTCAACTACAATCGGATTATCGACAATTTCAAATCGTGCTTGTCCCATCAAAACCTCTCCCCACTTTTCGGAATGTCCAAGGCCATTCACTACCTTCGTTATCTTCTAATAAAAGAACGTCCACAAACATCCCTTTCTCATATCCTCTCGTACCGCCTAGTAGTACGATAAAAATGTTTGATTCTGCTAATGAAGAAACGGAACTAGATTTATCAAATCCTGATGGATAAGCGATTAGTTGTCCTTCGGTATACTGAAGCTTACCTCGTACAAATCTTGTAAATGGATTCGGTTTTAGAAAATCTTCTCCGAGCATTGCTTTTTCTCGTTTTACATGTGGTTTTTCGCTAAACATATACGCACGAATACTAGGTTTTACGAATAATTCAAAACCTACATAGCAAGCAGATGGATTACCTGATAATCCAAATAATAATTTCTCGTTTAATTGTGCTACTGTTGTGACGCTACCCGGCCGCATGGCTACTTTATTAAAAAGAACTGATGCGCCTAATTTTTCATATATAGCTGGTAAATAGTCATAGTCACCTACCGGAACACCACCAGTTGTAATTAACATATCCACTTCGCTTAACGCTTTTTTCACTGCTTCGTAGCACGTATTCAAATCGTCACTAAACTTCCCAAAGTATTTTACTCTTCCACCTGCTCTTCGAATTTGAGACGATATCATATACGTATTACTATTTCGGATTTTCCCAGGTTGTAGTTCTTCATTTACATCGAGAAGTTCACTCCCAGTCGCTAATAGTCCAATTATGGGCTTTTTCGCTACTGGCACTTCGCTATAACCGAATGTAGCAAGAAGAGCTGAAATACCCGGATTAATGTAACTACCTCTTTTTGCGAGAACGGTTCCTCTACAAACATCTTCACCTTGAAAGGATATATTGTCCCCTTCTTTAAATGAGCGTCGCACTTCCATATAGCTTTTTCCGATATTCTCATATTGACGATGACGAGTCAGTTCTAGCATGACGACCGCGTTACATCCTTTCGGAATTTGTGCCCCTGTCATAATTCGAACTGCTTGAAACGCTCCTACTTCTTTCGGAAATACGGAACCTGCTCCAATTTCACCGATGACTTCAAATACGATTGGATTCTCACGACTTGCTCGCGAAGTATCTTCTGCCCTAATAGCAAATCCATCATATGGCGAGCGATTGAATGAAGGGACATCGTGATCCGCTACTATATCGTCTGCTAACGTACGTACGTCTGCTAATTCAAGTGGTACTAGTTCTTTTACACCACAATTAGCAAATCCCATTACTTTACGGACAGCCTCTTCAACTGTAATCGGCACTCTTCTTTCCATCATTACCAATCCCTTTCTATTACCCTAATAACCGATAGTATATTTGTTTCGCTTTTTGAATTTCATTCGTTCCGTGAATAAACACACGACCATCTTGAAAAATAACAATGCGGTAATCTTCTAATTGGCAAGAGAGCAAATACGGATTCCGATCAACTTTCCCGTGGTTCTTTAATACTTTTTCTAACTCGTCAAAGTTGTAATGACTATTATGTGCCGGTCTAATTTGAACTGTATTTCTTCCGCATAACACAGCTGTCTTCGTTTGATTTTCGTAAAATAAATAAGGATAAGTTCTATTTGCTCCGCACGAAGGACAGTTTTCCGTTTTTATTTTTCCTAGTTTGATTGAGTGATGTTGATTACTCCATATATCAAACATTAAAAAAGTTTTTCTAATTGCTTCGTAATCTCCTACTAAAAGTTTGAAAGCTTCCGCCACTTGGTATGCTGCAACGATTTGAACAGCTGGACTAATAATTCCAACTGTGTCACACGTCGCCCCTGTAACAGGAACACTTTTCAACACACAATGTAAGCACGGTGTTTTCTTCGGAATAATTGTATAGCTCATGCCATAACTTCCGACACAAGAACCGTAAATCCAAGGGATATTGTGTTTTTGTGATATATCATTGATTACAAACCGAATATCGAAATTATCTGTGGCATCAATAATGACATCGACACCACCTAATAAAGCCTCCATATTCTCTACTCTTGCATCCATTACTAGCGCTTGAATTTGTACTTCTGAATTAATTTGTTTGAGACGATTCTGTGCCGCTATTACTTTTGGTAACTTTTCTATCGCATCTTGTTCATCATAAAGTTGTTGCCGCTGTAAATTACTCCATTCTACGTAATCACGATCAATAATCGTTAATTTCCCGATACCTGCGCGTACGAAGCTTTCAGCACTTGCACTTCCTAATGCACCTGCCCCGACTATCAACACATGCTTATTTCTAATTTTCTCTTGTCCTTCACTCCCAATAGGGTTGAACAACTGTTGACGTGAATATCGCTCTATCATGAGATAGCCTTCCTTTCATGTGAAAATTTGCTTCCTATTCGATTATTTTTTCAACACATCTTTCTCGATAACATTTTGTTTCTGATAACAAGAAAAATAAGCGAATCCAACAAAGCCAGCTCCACCAATTACATTTCCGATAAAGACAGGTACAAAGTTTTTCGCAAGGTCTATCCACGTAAGGTGTCCCGCAAAAATAACGGCTGAAATGACAAACATATTCGCTACCACTTGCTGAAACCCAATTACGACAAAAGCCATAATCGGAATCCAAATTCCAACAATCTTTCCGATTAAATCGTTCGTTCCGTACGCTAACCAAATCGCAAGGCAAACGAGCCAATTACAACCAATTGCCAAAATTAACGTTCTCCCGAAAGATTCATGTAACTTATCTTGAGCTATCGCTATCGTCTTATTTAAATACGCTCCCTCTGTAAGCCCGCCAAGATGCCCGAAACAATACGCGACAAAAAGCGCACCTACGAAATTAGTTAAAGTAATCCAAGCCCAATTGTTTAACACATGTTTCAATGAGATTTTACGTGCATAAAGTGCCATGGACATCGACATCATATTTCCCGTAATTAATTCTCCTCCCGCTAACACAACGAGCATCAGTCCGATAGGAAAAACCGCTCCTCCTATAAAATTGACTAAACTCCCCCATTGCTCCGGTACATTACCTAGCACACGAATATTAAGTAAAAATCCTAAAGAAATGAATGCTCCTCCTAAAAAACCAAGGATAAGCATCGCGGATAGCGGTTGCCTTACCTTTTGAACACCGGATTCAATCACAAGCGCAGCAATTTGTTCCGGTTTATGAAATGCCATAATCGATTCCTCCATTTTTCTAATCAAAAAAAGCAGCTTCAAAAAACCTTAACATCGTAAGGGTTTTTGAATGCTGCTTAATTTCTCTGCATATCTCTTACAGAAATATCAATCATCATTTTTACTATAATCATAGAAAATCTGCAAAACTTGCACACTTTCCATTATTTACGTTAACAAAGAGACTCTACATTCATAGTAGTTTCTCAACCACCAATATGCGACATTTCAATTTTCGGCATTGTTTTGTTATTCGTATTGCTTAACCGTTCATCTGAATAACGGTCTGAACGATTATTCCAAATGTCACGAATAATATCAGTAATTTCCTCATCCGTATATCCAGAGCGAAGTAATTCTTTAAGATCGTTTCCTTTAGAAGCAAACAAACATGTATACAATTTTCCTTCTGCTGAAATACGCGCTCTTGTACATGATGAACAGAACGAATCTGTTACAGATGAAATAATTCCTATTTCTTCATTACTACCCATATAGCGATAACGTGTCGCAACTTCACCAGGATAGTTCGCTTCAATACGTTCAAGTGGCATAACTTCATTAATCATCTTTAATATTTCTTGCTTAGAAACTACTTCGCCTAATTCCCAGCCGTTATAATTTCCGACATCCATATATTCAATAAATCGTAAAATATGCTTATTCTCTTTAAAATACTCTGCCATCTGAACGACATCTTGCTCATTTTTCCCTTTTTGAACAACCATGTTCATTTTAATTTTCATTCCTACTTCCGCTGCAGCCTGTATTCCTGTAAGAACTGTTTTTACTTTACTTCTATTTCCATTTAAATAAGAGAAACGCTCTTCATTTAAAGAATCTAAACTAACTGTCACGCGAGATAAACCGGCCTTATATAAATCAGGAGCAAACTTTTTAAGTAATGATCCATTTGTCGTTAAACCGATATCCTCTACTCCGTCAATTTCGTTTAATCGCTGTATGAGTTCAGGTAAGTCTTTTCGAAGTAAAGGCTCTCCTCCAGTAATACGTAACTTTCTGACACCTAAAGAAACGAAAATACGTGTAATCCTTTCAATTTCATCAAAAGATAAAATTTTATCATTAGACAAAAAAGCATAATCACGACCAAATATTTCCTCCGGCATACAATATCTACAGCGAAAATTACAGCGATCGGTAACAGAAATACGTAAATCCTTTAAAGGACGATCTAATTTGTCTAATGTGACAGATTTCATATTTATTGCCTCGTTTCTACTTATTTTATATTTACAATCCGCTCTGGATGCGTATATACATTTAAAGATCCATTACGAATAAAACCTACTGTCGTAATCCCTAACTGCTCCGCTAGCTCTAATGCCAACTCAGTTGGAGCGGATTTTGACAATATAATTTCACAGCCAATTTTCGCAACTTTTAATAGAATTTCTGAAGATATACGACCACTAAACACAATAATTTTATCACCAATCGAAATGTTATTTTTTAAACAATAGCCGTAAATTTTATCTAAAGCGTTATGTCTTCCTATATCCATTCGGCTTAAAACAATTCCGTTCACATCGCATAAAGCTGCATTATGGACACCGCCTGTATGTTGAAACGTAGACGCAGATTTCTGCATATTATTCATTAACCGAAAACAATCCTCGGCAGAGATTTTTACGCGAATAGCATTCATTTCTTTCACAGTCAGCGCATCGTTTGCGAAAACAAACCCTTGCCTACTCATCCCACAGCATGACGTAATATAACGTTTATTTTGCATGTCACGATAATAAGGATTGATTTTCGTCGTTTTTACATGTACATATCCTTCTTTTTCTTGCACCCATATTTCAGCAATATCTTCATACTTTCGGATAATGCCTTCAGATGCTAAAAAGCCTATTACCATATCTTCAATATACTCTGGAGTACTAACCATTGTAACAAATTCCTGTCCGTTCATTTTAATCGTAACAGGAAACTCTGTTACAATGCTGTCCTCTATATGTGTAAATTCTCCTTGTTCATAACGAAAAATTTCCCGTTCCACCTGTATCGATTTCACGATGAGTATCCTTCTCTCACGTTATATTTTTATCAAAGACAAACACTGAAACTGCAATATCTTCTTCCACTTTCATATCAGAAAACAGATGAACTAACTTCGCTCCAACAAGTTCCTCTAAATGTTCACGAGAATTAACAGCATACACTTCTTGAATCATTTTCGTTCGAGCCATATGAACCATTTCCGCACCATCCATCGTTCCCGAAATAAATTTCTCAGTAGGTGTCAAATTCCCATAAAGTGTGGCAATCGCCATATTTTCAGCAAATACAGTATGAATTCGCTCCGGTCCTTTTCCGAATAAATCCTTTCGAAGCTTTCGTATCATATCATTAAATTCGTGTACCATCTTTGACATACTCTCATTCCTCCCCTGTTCATCAACACTAACTTTTCGCATATTCTTTCATCATAACTATTCTACCAAAATGACCTTTTCATCTAAACTATTCATTTAAATTGAGACGAAAAGATTCATCTTTACACATGATTTCAAATAAGTGTAAAGATGAATTACTATTATTGTTTCTTACCTATTCTTCTTTTAACCCTTTACCCATACCTTTTAAGAAATGAAGACCAAATCCGATAGCACGATTAATATCTGGATCCTTCAGTACTTTCATAAGGTCTAATATTCCTACTTTTTTATTGCTTTGCAAATGTTGATTTCCTTCATCCATACCTGTTAATACACTACCTACAAGCTTTTTCGTAAGTTCCGGATCAAGTTCTGTTAAAGCTCCTGCAGCGCCCATCATATTATTAATTAAATTTGTAACTGGTTCACGAGTGACCTGACCTAGAACAATTTTTGCGATTGGTTCTTTCGCTTTCAGCATAGAATTTGCAGCTTCCAGCATCCCGATGTCATTTAGTTCACCTACTATATTAAACATTTGATTTAAAGCATCTTCATTATTAGCTAGCAGTTCTTTTAGATCTTCTAGTTTTTGTTGTTTTATTTCTTCCTCAGTTAGCTCCTGCTTCTGGATCGCTTGAATCGGTGCTGCCATATTCTTTTCTCCTCCCTATTTATCCGTTAAGTGTACGTATCCTGGACGAGCCCACTTACGATTTACCTCAATACCGTTTTGAGGATGACGCTTTTTATTACGTGGGTTCGTTTTTGACATCGGATTCTCTCCTTCTACTTGTAACACTTCCATACGTACTTTCGTTTGTTTATATGCAGGCGTGTTTGTACGTAAGTCAACGGCAGGACCTGTTAAGAAATTAATTGCCGATTCTTTATCCGTCGAGTTCATCGGTAAATAAAGTTCATTCGCTTTTACACGATCCGTTACAAGTGCACGTAATTTAAGTGCTCCAAATGGAGAAACAAGGCGTACTAACGAACCAGTTTTCACTCCACGTTCCCTTGCCAATTCTGGAGAAACTTCAACGAAAACACCTGGTACTTTTGATTGAATACCAGTTGATTTATTTGTCATGTTCCCTTCATGGAAATGTTCCAGCATACGACCGTTATTAATGTGAAGATCGTATTCTGCTGGGAATGCAGCAGGACGTACCCAATCAGCTATCGCAAAACGAGCCTTTTTGTCTGGGAAGTTAAATCCATCTTTGAATAGAAGCGGCGTATTCGTTCCATCAAAACTTCCCCAGTGGAAACTGTTCCACCCTTCAAGCACTTCATAGTTTGCGTGGGCGAATAGTGGTGATAAACTCGCCATTTCAGCAAAGATTTCACTTGGATGATTATAGCTCCAGTTTGCACCTAACTTATTAGCAATTGCCTGCACGATCCACCAGTCTGGTTTCGCATCTCCTAGCGCCGGAAGCACTTGATATAATCTTTGTACACGACGCTCAGTATTTGTAAAAGTACCCTCTTTCTCAAGAGATGGCGCTGCTGGTAATACTACATCAGCGTATTGAGCTGTTTTAGAAAGGAACACATCTTGAACGACAAAGAATTCAAGGCTTGATAACACTTCATGTACGTGATTTGCGTTAGAGTCTACAAGAGCCATATCCTCTCCAACAAGGTACATAGCTTTCATTTCCCCTTCATCAATTGCGTGAAGCATTTCAATGTTATTAAGACCTGGTTTGTTATCAATTTTTACTCCGTAAGCTATTTCAAATTTCGCACGTTCTACATCGTCAGTAACGTGCTGATATCCTGGAAGCCAGCCTGGAAGTGTTCCCATATCACAAGCACCTTGTACGTTATTATGACCTCGAAGCGGATATGCACCCGCACCTGGACGGCGATAGTTTCCTGTTGCAAGAAGTAAGTTTGAAATCGCAGCAGAAGTATCTGAACCACCGGTATTTTGCGTTACCCCCATTCCCCAAAGAATACACGTACCATCTGCATCACGAATCATTTCTGCCATTTTAACGAGCTTTTCTTTTGAAATGCCTGTAATCTCTTCTGCGTATTCAAGCGTATATTCCGCGAGACTATCTTTAAAATCATCAAAGAAGTTTACATTTTCATCGATGAACTGCTGATCGTGCCAACCTTGATCAATCATATATTTCGTAATAGCCATTAACCATACTTGGTCTGTTCCTTGCTTTGGACTAATAAAGATATCTGAACGCTCTGCCATTTCAGTTTTACGAAGATCTGCAACAATTAGTTTTTGACCGTGCAGTTTATGCGCACGTTTCACACGAGTCGCTAATACTGGGTGACCTTCTGTTGGATTACAACCGACGATAATAACGAGACCCGATTGTGCGATATCTTTAATCGTCCCTGCATCTCCGCCCATACCAATTGTACGGAACAACCCATCTGTCGCTGGTGATTGACAATAACGTGAGCAGTTATCAACGTTATTCGTTTCGAACACTTGACGCGCTAATTTTTGAATAACATAATTATCTTCATTCGTAATTTTAGAAGAAGAAATAAAGCCGATAGAGCCTTTACCGTACTCTTCTTTAATAGATCCCAATTTATTCGCCACTACATGAAGTGCTTCTTCCCAAGTCGATTCAACGAACACTCCATTTTTACGAATTAAAGGTTTCGTAAGTCGTTTTTCAGAATTAACGAAATCCCAACCGAATTTTCCTTTTACACAAGTAGAAATTGCATTAACTGGTGCCTCAGAAGTTGGCTGTACCTTTAATATTTTGCGCCCTTTCGTCCATACTTCAAATGAACAACCTACACCACAAAATGTACAAACTGTTTTCGTCTTCTTCGTACGAGTTTCGCGCATTGCAGCTTCTACTTCTGATACAGCGAAAATACCGCTATATCCAGGTTCAACCTCTTTAATAAGATCAACCATAGGCTCAAGAATATCCGGTTTTAACCCTGTCATAAATCCAGCTTCACCGAGCATCGATTTTTCCATTAATGCATTACAAGGACAGATTGTTACACATTGACCGCAGCTTACACATGAAGAATCGTTAATATCTACTCCTTCGTCCCAAATAACACGCGGGTGCTCTGCCTCCCAATCAATAGATAACGTTTCATTTACTTGTAAGTTTTGACATACCTCTACACATTGACCACATGCGATACACTGATTCGGATCATAGCGGTAAAATGGATGAGACATATCAACCTCATTTGCATCAACTTTTGGCTCGTACGGATATTTTTGATGTTCAATCTCCATTAATTCTGCCGTATTATGCAGTTTACAGTTCCCGTTATTGTTGTCACATACCGTACAATAAAGTAAATGATTTTCCAATAAACGGTCCATCGCTTCATGTTGTGCTACCTTCGCACTAATAGAGGACAACTCGATATCCATACCTTCCGTCACTACTGTAGAACATGATCGCACTAGCTTTCCATTCACTTCTACAATACAAGTATCACACGTTTGAATGGGATCCACTTCCGGCACGTAACAAATTTGTGGATGTTCAATTTCGTTCTCATTAATAATGCCTAATATAGTTGCACCAGGCTCAGCACTATACTCTTTGCCGTCAATTGTAATATGAACCATGCTGTCGTTCATGGTTACTCCCCCTTTTTGAGAATAAAAAAAACTCCACCACGAAAATATACGCACCACATTTTTGGCACGTTATCATCATGGTGGAGTAGTTTATTAGCACATCTTGCTAAAATACCAATCCATTTATTCATAAATAAAATGATAGATTCATAACAGGTCATATCACGATTCCATCTTTAACACTGTAATTATAGCGTTAAATCGAAAAATACACAATATAATTATCATTAAAAAGGACAAAGCACATAATGCTCTGACCTTTTTATTACCTTTCGGGATTATTTTTTGCTGACTTATTTCCAGGTGCAAACCAACCAATTAGTGCGATAGCAACTAATACTCCATAGAAGATTAAAGTCCAAGTTGTACTGTGCGGAAAATCATGGTCTAAAATACCAATGTCCTCATGAGCAAGTGTAATTACAGCTAATTTGACACCAACCCAAGCAACAATCGCATATGCCGTTGTTTCCAATGCTGGCCGTTTCTCAAGAAGCCCCACAAACCAAGTTGCCGCAAATTTAATTAAAATAAGTCCAGCGATCCCTCCAAGAAGTACAACAATGAACTGTCCTCCATCCATACCTCCGAAATCGTCAAGCGGAGAATCCGGAAGCCCCAGAGCAAGAGCAACTGCGGCTAATATTGAATCAATCGCAAAGGCAAGGTCAGCTAATGCAATCTTACCTACTGTGAACCAGTAGCTTTTACCTGCCGCTTCCTTTTCATCATCCTCATGAATATTTTCACTTTCTTTTCCGAACTGTGCCTGAATGACATGCTTCAATCCTAAATAAAGAAGATAGGCTGCTCCTATTGCTTGTATTTGCCAAACATTTGCAATAAATGAAATCGCAAATAGAGCTGCAAATCGAAAAACGAAGGCCATAATAATCCCGTAATTTATAGCTCTTTTTTTCTCTTCTTCGGGTAAGTGTTTCGCAATAACTGCTAGGACAAGGGCATTGTCAGCCGATAACAATCCTTCTAATCCAATTAGAATTAATAATGCCCAAGCGTACTCTAGCCATATTGACTCCATCCGCTTCTCTCCTTTCTAAAACAATAATGGGATAAAGACTTTGCTAACAATAGAATTTCCTATTAGACAAAATCAAATCCTAAAAATGGCGGCTACAATATTTTAACAGTTACTTTACTGCCCTTTATTTGTTATAAATTGAAATCATTTAATAATCCCATTTTCTAAAATTTTCACGGTAGGTGTTACCGTAACACTTGCTTCTGAGAATGCATTTGGCCAATCATTTTCGACTTTTTTCCAATGTGCATATTGAAAAGCACGTGCATATTCACCAAATCCAAATGGATCTAGTTTCTCACTTTGTATTTTATGTATAAGATTATTGAAATCTTTATTTAACTGTTTCCTAATAAGTGCAGCTAGTTCTCCTTTATCTTTCTTCATATTTACATCGAATGTTCGCTCAGCAATAGATATATTGAGATTCAACTTTATATTGAAAACAAAATGATCTCTATCATAACGAGTTGAAAGATCCTGCTTTATATCTTGAACATTTATCGTTATAAAGTCCTTCCCTTTTAAATTTCTAAGCGAGCTGTCAGTTTCTACTCTTTTCGCATAAATAGGCATTGTAAGGGAAACTGGCGGATTTACTTTCTTTTTCAGCATAAGAAGTAGCGCACTTTCATGACGATTTAAAGATATCTTATACATTCCACGGCTCGTTAAAAGCGCAGAACCAGTAACTATAATTTCATTCTCCCCTTCTTTTATTTCTGAAATTGCAGGTGTTATTCCCTTATTAAACGCTTGTTGATGGAATTCATGAAATGTAGCAACAGCTGTGCGATTGTACAACTTATTCGTCTCAATTAAATCAGTCAAATATTCAGGAAGAGTTGGCTTATCTTTGAAATCATTATGCATTATAGAAGAAACTGGTCCTTTTACAGTGACAATACGCATATTTCCTGTATTTTTCGGATCACGATACCATACATCAAAGTAAGGCATCGCCCCTTCTTGTTGTAAAAACTTTTGACTTAATAATATTAATTGTAATTTTTCAGTAGAAACTAACCCTTTACTGGAGCTATTAAACTTTTCTTTCGATTCCCTCGGTGTATTCACTCGCGCTTCATGCACTTCATACTTTTTTTCAACATCTTCATTAAAGTTAGGCGTTAAGTCGTAAACAATCATTTTTCCTTGTTCATCCATATCAAAACCGTAAACTAACGATATGGACTGTTTTTCTAAGTCAAGCCGATCCCCGCAACCTGTCATAAATATTAATAGAAAAGTGATCATCGTAAGCTTAGTAAACTGCAGCATTTAATTCTTCCTCCTTTTCCACCGCTGGTAGGCAGTTATGTACAAGAGAAATACAACTGGAAAAAGAACAGCAACGAAATAACTAGTTGTCCCCCACAATTCCCTTAACCCATCTATTTGATAAGACGACGGTGTATAGAAGACCCAAAACAAAACACACGCACAAAGTAACACCAAAATAAACATTGACCCCTCTTCTTTATGAAACAGTTGCTTCACTCCATCCGCCGCGGTAAAAATGTATGGAATACAAGAATCGAAAACAATAAAAAGATAAAACGACAAAAATATTATTTCAACCCGTTCAAGAAATGAGAAATAAAGCGGTGTAATTAGCGAAAGGGTTGGCCATAAAAATTTCGTTATCCCGTCTGGACCAAAATAAACGAAACAAATGAGAGTAACTTGAAGATATATTAACAACGTAATAACATTTGCTATAACAATACCTTTCCCGGCCGATTGTTTATCATTTAAATAAGGATAAAGAACAAATGCAAATTCAAATCCGAGAAAAGCAAGAATCGTTGATTTAACAGTGTGAAAAACTGGCATCCACCCTTCCTTTAAAAGTGGAAATAGATAAATCCAATGGCTATCTTTAAGGGGAATAAATAATAAAAGCGGCATCCAAAGCGTAAAGAAAAAATGAAAGACCGCGTATCGGCTTATAATTCGCGCCCCTCCACGAGCCAACATATACATAGGAATGGTTAATAAAATCAAAATTAAATAACTAGGGGTTCTTGGCAAAATCCAAATACGAATAACATATAAAAGGGAAAATACTAAAGAAATAGCTGCAAGCAATGAATATAAAATCCAAATTATCATCCCTATTTTCCCTAGCCATTTCCCTAAATAGCGTGTCAGCACATTAAGTAAAGTATCTCCTGGATGTTTAGCCATAATTTTTACAATACAAAGACTCACCACTGTCGTTATCGCCCATCCGATAATAACTGAAATCCAACCATCCGTCCCTGCTCCTTGTGCTACTTCCCTTGGCAGTGTCAGCAAACCAAATCCGACTTGCACACCGCTAATCGTTAAAATGTATTGTAGTAAAGATATCTCCTGTTTTACACCTGTCTTCACTTCTTGTCCCCTCTTTCTCTCATATCTCCTTGCTGATTTACTTGTTTAGGCCGAAGGGATAACGGTCGTTTCTTTATCACCTTTAGCGGGAAGCGAATAAATGCGTCTTTCAAATCAGAAATACGTAGTGGGGACACAGGGCTACTATACGGAACACCGAGTGACTCTAAAGAAAGTAAATGAATTATAATTATTGTCATCCCTACCATAATCCCAATGATGCCGAATATAGAAGAGATAACCATCATTGGAAATCGAATTAGACGAACTCCTGCTGACATTTCTAAATTAGGGATGATGAAAGATGCGATTGCTGTAATTGCGACGACGATTACCATAACATTACTTACAATCCCTGCTTGTACTGCCGCTTGCCCAATTACAATCCCGCCAACAACACCTATCGTTTGCCCTATCGGACCAGGAAGTCGAATAGCCGCTTCGCGGAGCATTTCAAGAACTAATTCCATTAATAATGCTTCTAAAATAGGCGGAAACGGAATTTTGGCACGGGATTCCCCAATCGTTAATAGCAATTTGAGAGGAAGCACTTCATAATGAAAGGAAATCATAGCGATATATAGAGCCGGAGCAAAAATTGCAATAAATAATCCTGTGAGGCGAAGTAGCCGTGTAAATGAGGCTATAGCTGGCCTTAAACTATAATCATCTATCGTTTGAAAAAATGACGAAAAATTCATCGGACCAATTAACACACCTGGCGAGCGATCTACAACAATCGCAATTCGCCCCTCCAAAATATGATGTGAAGTCGTATCTGGGCGTTCCGTTATAGAAAACTGCGGAAATAATGTATAAGAATTATCTTCAACAAGCCCCTCTAATGTACCGGTACTAAGAATAGCATCTATGTTGATTGATTTTATACGACTCGTCATTTCTCGAATGACTGTTTCATTTGTAACATCCGCTAAATACAACATAAACACCTTTGAAGTTGCCCGCTCTCCAACAGTAAACTCTTTCACCTTCAATTCACGATTTGGAATATATCGTCGAATGAGGGCAATACTCTCGCTAGCTACTTCCGTAAAACCTTCGTGCGAACTTTTTAATGCCGTTTCTGTTGTTGGTTCCTGAATAGCCCTTTTTGGTGCCCCCTGCGTGTCTAGCTCTAACACTGTTAACTGGCCATCAATAAACAAAATGCTTTTACCATGTAAAATAGCCTGCTCAATTTCTATCCATTTTTCAACCTTCTTGATTTTTCCGATAGAAATGGATGAATTCCAAAACTCTTGTTCATTCCACTCTTGAAATAAAAGCGGTCGTAAAACATCCGTATTGATAACAGTTTTATCCACTAATCCCTCCATATACACTAGAGCGGCCTCTTGTCCGTTTTTTAATGGAAAGTTTCTCATTACTAACTCTGGAATTCCGCTAAATAGTTTAGATAGTTGCTCTAGATTTGTAGATATAGAAGAAGAAACCGTACTATTTAATACATCGTCAGCTTGGTCCTGCGTAGAAAAAGATTTTTCACCTCGTAACCATTTATGAAAAGAGTCCATACATTCACCTTTTTCGTTGTTGTGTTTCATATGGGTTATTATGGATATCTACTGAAAGACATATACTCTTTTCTTGTTATAAGGCCTTAATTAACCAAACTTGCAGGCCACGTTTTGAACACATGAATGATTATTTAAAGTTATCCTCTACAAAACAAAAGGGAAATACATATACACTATGTATTTCCCTTTTGTTTTGTACCCATTTTTATTATGATATGGTCATAACCTGACCGCTACTATCAACCACAATTTTCATTTTTCCGTCTTGAGCGTTATATAATCCCAGCTTATGTAAATCTTGTTTGCACTCTTTTACGAAGAAAGGCAACGTACGAATTTGATCGATATCAGAGCTCGTAATGAAATGAATTAAATGGTGCGTCATTTCTTTAATATCATGTACAAGGTCTTTCTTCTCTCTTTTTAACCTTTCATTTTCAGTTCGTAATGAATGTACCTCACCTTCAAGACCTCGAGCATTCTTTTCTTCTTTCGAACGTTCTGCAGCCATACTAGAAAGCTTATAGATTCCCTCCATAAACTGATGTAATTCATGCTCTTTCTTTTCACGGGATTGACTAATTGTTTCAAAATTATCAACGATACCTGATATAACTGTTACGAGACTTTTTTCGTCCTCTTCACTTCGGAAATCTTCTTTTACTTCCTGTTTTCTTTCTTGTTTCGCCTCAACAACTATATCCTTTACAGGTGTATATTTTCGTTTTCGACCTGGCTTTTGCTTTTCAATATTTTCAAACGGGATTTCTTGTTTTTTTAATTTATAATACGTGTTCTGTAATTGACTTTCCGTTTTCGGGAATAAATCCAATTCATTTTTACTAACATATTTTGAAATATTTGCGATGTTTAAGCCTTGACGCTGACAAAATTGATATACTTCATACAGTAGTTCTAGTTCAGACTTCAACCATGTAATTCCTGATTTTTCATATACTTGCATACCGCCATTTTTTTCTATATCTATTTGAAATAATACCATTCTATTATATAAATCGATAAGCTCTTCATACTTTATTCGGAATTGTTTCTCTATTTTTTTAAATTCCGCCTCTAATTTCATATCGTTCATTTTATTATTTGACATGTTTTGTAAAAGACTTAATACGTTGATTGCTGTGTGGTGATACATACTCTGTGTCACTGCCCCTCATCCTTTCACAATTCTCATCTGACTCCCATGTCTTTTAAGAAAATAGAAATTCTTACATATCCATATTATAACATTTCTAAATTATCTGTCAAATAATTAACATACAAAAAGGTATAAAAAGTATGTAAATAATAGCAAGATTTTTTTAAAGAAAATAATAAAAAAATCTAACGCGATGTTATATTAATAAAATGTGTTTGATTATATTATATGGTATTCCTAATGTAATTTCACCGAAAAATTTTGCGCTATCACGAAATATTACTAACACAATCCAAAGATACATTCTCTTATATTTTTTTAAATGAAAATCCTATGACTTATTAATTAATCCAATCAATACTCCCTAAATAAAAACAGCTAACTACACGAAAGAGACTTTTGGCTAAACACTCCAGAAACATTTGATTTCTCTGCCTGTACATACTAAAAGGAACTAACCAGTACTATACGGCTAGTTCCTCTCTTTCAGCTAAAAAAATATATTTTAAACCGATTCTTCAAGCTCTCACTCGAAAGCCTACTTCATCGACTTACCTAAAAACACTCTACATCTCTGGTCTTACATCGTATGGAAAACTATTAGGCTCTGACCGCTTCCTCACTTGGCTAGCTCCTCTATTCCAACTAAAAAAATGCTTTTCAAAACTTTTTCACAACACTAACTTATCAACTAAACCAATTAACTCTTGAATATCAGGCTTACTAACTTGAGCATTCGCTCCAACTGCCTCACCTTTATGGAACAACTCATTCGTAATTAAAGAAGAGAAAATAATAACTGGTAATTGCTTCATTACTTCACTATCTTTAATTACTTTTGTTAAATGATGTCCATCCATTTTTGGCATTTCAATATCTGTAATAAGCAGATGAATATGTTCAAACATTTTTTCATCTTGCTCTTTTGCTAGTTTTTCAATTTGTGCTAATGCTTCTGCACCATTACTGAAGAAATTCATTTTCGTATATCCAGCTGTAGATAATGTTTCTTCTAATATTTGGCGAAGCATCGCTGAATCTTCCGCAATATAAATAACTTTTTCAGCTCGATCTGTTTTTTGTTCTAATCCTGAAAGTGTTTTATTGTCATAACCACTGTTACTAATTTCGCAAACAATTTTCTCATAATCTAACAATAAGATGATTTTTCCATCTAGTTTTACAATTCCTGACGTCGTTTCTTCTAGTCCCATAGATAATGAAGCTGGTTCATCAATTTGTTCCCAAGAAATACGTTGAATTCGATGCACTTCATCAACACGGAAAATAACTTTCATTTGGTTTAATTCCGAGATGATAAATTTCGTTTGATCAAGTGGCTTTGTAGATTTTAAATTAAGGGCTGTCGCTAAATTAATAACAGGTAAAATTTCACCGCGTACTTGCACAACACCTTCAACTGCATGATGAGATTCCGGCACAGGTGTAACAGGGAATGGATTAATAATTTCACGGACTTTCATTACATTGATGCTAAATAAATTTTCACCAACAGTATACGTTACGATTTCTAATTCGTTTGTTCCACTTTCTAATAAAATACTTTGTGCTTGTGACATAAAAGTGTCGCTCCCCTTTCGTTAATTCTGTATATCTATTTATTAAGCTTTATTAAACCTCAAAAGTCAACTACCTATATAAAAAATATAGATAATTGAGTGAGCCTTACAGTATTAAAATAATAAAAACAGTGGTAAAGCTTAATCTCCTATAAACGAAGCAAGTGCCTCTAATAACACTTCTTGCGCTCCTACAATTTCTGTCGGCATCGCTTCCCATTTTTTCGAAAGCTCTGTTTCCACTCGCACTCTAAGCTCTGGATCCATTTCTCCTAGCACATAATCCTTTGTCGCTATATCAACATCAAGGAGTGCAAGTGCATATAATTCCGGATCGTTTATTTTTTCAAATAATTGTTTCAATACCGCCGGTGCTATATGTTTTAATTTTTCAATATGAATTTCCTTATCCGAAAATAGTAACTCATATTGAATAAACGTAACATTTTCTTTAATCACTTTAAAATAGCAATTATTCTTTTTATCATTTACAAAATAACCGTTCGGATCTGCAATAATACCCTCTACTTTACGAATTAAATCTGGCAAACTACTCGCCGTCATTACAGTCCGCTGCTCAACCTCACTCGGCGAAATGAATGTAACGCGATACTTATTCTGCGCCATCCTCCTCACCTCTCCTTTTATATAAACTTAGTATAATTGTACAATATAACACAACGATCTTAAATTAATCTAAATCTATTTCAAATCACAGCTTCTAGACTCAGATAGATCTTATCTTCAAAAAGTGAAGAGGCATCACCTAAACACTTGGATTCCAGCCCCTCCAACTACCTTAGAATCACTCCATATCTTTGGTCTTACAACATATGAGCCACTTATAGGTAACCCTATTAATCATCACTAGTCCCTCTCTCAAAACCTAAAAGAAAGCTTTTAAGAGATTTTAAGCCCCTTTCAACAACTCAATGTTATTAAACCAAAAAGCAAGCTGCTGATCCGTAATATCCGGCAACATAACGAAAAACTCACGGCACTTCATCTCATCTTTAAACAATTGATACTTCCAAACACCATTACTACCAATACTTACGAAATAAAACTCGTGTATACGGCCAATGATTGCTTGTTTTTCACCAAACGAATATGGGGGCACTTGTTTGATTTCAAATTGATCTGGTAAATATACATGCTCTTCTCGTTCTATTTTTAACACTTGCTCAGCAAGTTCACGTTTATTTTCGAAAAAAGGCAATTGTAAAATTCGCTCTTGTCTTGTCATACGAATATAAAACCCTTTCTACTACGTTACAAATTTTCTTTACTATTTATTATCGAATTAAGTTTACAACTTCATTTAATACTTCATCTGAAATTTTGATTACTTTCGCATTTCCTTGGAAACCACGTTGGTACAGCATTAAATCAACGAATTCTACCGATAAATCTACGTTTGCACCTTCTTGTGCACTACCGCGTACTTTTCCTGCACCATTTTGGCCAGATACACCCATTGCTAAAATACCCGTTGTATTTGTCGCTGTATAGTTACCGTTACCAGTTTTCATTAAGCCACCTTCATTCGGAAACATCCCAACAGCTAATTGACCTGCCGCTTTCATACTTCCATCAGAATATTTCACCATCAAATATCCACCGTCAGCAATAAAACAATCTTTAACAGTTGCCGCTGGTCTACCATCTACGTTTGTTACTGCTAATGTTTTTTCTGTCGGATGGTTTGTTAGTTTACTAAAATCTAAATTTACTGTTCCGCCATTAAATGGAATAGATGCTCCAGGATTTTGCTGATTTGGCTTTCCTACTGCATCAAATGTCATATCACCACCTGCGCCTTGAACCTCATTAAACGTTGTTTCTTTCTTCGAGTCGTTACGCATATGTACTGTATATTTATAATTATGTTCACTAGTTTGTGTAAACTCCACGCGCATTGTCCATGTATTACCAGCATCATCGTATACAGGCAATTCTTGCGTAATTTGTTTTGCATCAGCTGGAATATTCCCTCCAACAACTCCTTTTGATGTTCGAATACCACCGATTGCTGATCCCATTGGAATTTGCAATGGTCCCGGGATACCAGATAAGTCAACATTACCAGTTGATGGATCTGCTGGATAAGCGAATACATATTGACCTTCTGTATTCGTAATATAGTAATCTGATGATATTGCAAATGTCCCTTTACGTGTAAATTCCATATTTCCAGCTTTTGAATCACCTACAACGAAGAAACCATTACCTTCCATTGCTGCTTGTGTTTTACCACCTGTTAACGTAATTGTACCATCGCTATAATCCGTAACCGTTCCGCTCATTTTTACACCGTTACCGATACTTTTAGGGTTCGTCCCTGCGTATCTATCATCACCTTTTGCACCAATTGAATTGTTGTATAATAGATCATCAAACATTGCTTTTTGTTTTTTATAACCAACTGTTTGTGCATTGGCAATATTATTTGAAGTTACACTTAATGCATTTTGTGTTGCATTCATCCCTGTAATACTTGTATATAACGCTTTAATCATAACGTATGGACACTCCCTTATGAATTTGTTGTTTTTACTTCTTCAGTTACTTTTTGATCATCTTTCTTTACATCTTCTGGATTCGTTTCTCCAATTGGTTTATCAGACACTCTTTCCACGAAACGAAGAGACACTACTTTATTATCAATAACGAGCTGTACATCATTATTTTCTGCAAGGCGAACTGTCTCTACTTGACCTGTTACTTTGTTCCCTTCATCGTCAACACCTCTTACATACTTCCCTAAAAACTTCATTCCACCATCAAGTGCTGTCGAATACATCGTCGTTCTTAAAGAGTCAACTGCCTTTGTCATATTTTGCACTTGTTCCATAAGAGATAACTGCGCTGTTTGGTTCATCATTTGATTCATATCCATCGCATTAAATGGATCTTGGTGCTGGAAACTCGATAAAAACAATTTTAGGAAATCATCTTTCCCCATTACCCCAGGAGTCTTTTGCCCTCCTGCTGAAACTCCATTTGCTTGTTGAACTGGCGATTGTACACCGTTAACAGGTACATTACTTTTTTGCGCTCCTGCTTGTAACGGAATATGATTTGTACTCGTTGTATTTAATCCAACTGTTGGCACGCTTTATTCCTCCAATAATCCCGCAAATTCTTTTGATTGTTGTTTCTCATGTTTCGTATTTGCTAATTTTTGTTTTTGCCTTTGCTCTTGTTCTCGCTGTTCTTTACGATTTTCGTCTTTATCTGAATAGCTAATTTGAATATTGATTTCTTTTTCTTTTAACTTTAGTTTCAATTCATCAAAAATGATTTCAACACGTTTTTTCGCATCGTGTTTTTCCATTTCTACATGAACATCAATCTGATCTCCATGCTTTTTCATAAATACAGTTAATGTACCAAGTTTCTCTGGATTTAGCTGGAATAAAACACGTTCTTGTTTCACTACAAACTTTTGCAATGCTTCTACTTGTGCTTCCATCTTCTTGCCTAAGTCAGGTAATGTAACCTTCTCAGCTCCACTATTTTGTTTTCCTATTTGATCAGTACTTGTTGCTTTATTTAATAACTCAGCCCCGGCCGAACTTGAGTCATTTAACTGATCGACTTTTGGTAACTCTACCTTCACATCATCGCTCTCTGCGTTCGGGAGTTCTACTTCCTTTGCAATATTACACGTTTCTGTTTCTACAACTTTCAATGCTTGCATCGTTTGCTCCGGCATCTTCACTTTGTCTAACACCATTTGCATTGTATCTTCTAAACATATAGCATTTTTAATATTCATATTTGAAAGGAGTTCTTGTAATTGTTGTAATTCAGCTACGGGCACTTCGTTAAGTTTTATATTCCCATGTTCTTTATATAATTCTTGTATTTTTTGTATGTATTGATATAACAATTCTGGCTGCACACGTAATTGCTCAATTGCAACCATTTGCTCAGATACAGATAATAATAACTGTTCTGTCTCTTTTTTTTCTTCTTTCTTAACAATAGGCTCTTCTTTCGTTACCGATTTTTTAGAAAGAATATAATCTTTTTTCTCTTCTATTGGTGCTTCTTCTCGTTTCGATTTCTCCGTTTTCGGCTGTTTTTTATTTTCAATTCTCATTGTATTATCGAATGAAGAATTTTCATTTTTCGATTGTACTTCTAGCCCTTTGTCTTTTTGCGGAGGTAAACTTTGCTGCACCGGTAATACAAATTGTATCACTACATCCACCTCATCCGTTCATACACATTTTTAAATCAAGAAGCATTTTTTCTTCTAACTTTTCTTTTACTTTCGCAAGCTTCTTACAATCTTCTTGATACATTTCATCAATGACACGTTCTTTTTCTTTTATTTGCTCTAAAAGGCTTTCATTTTTTTGAATAAAACCTTCTGTTTTTTTAATTTTTCGATTCCATTCTTCTATTCTTTCAGGTGAAAATGTATGTGAAGACAGCATACCAACCATAATACGTTGCCCAGTTTGTACGACTTTACTACGTGATTTCACAACATACAAATCATATTCTTTTTTTTGTTCTATTTTTCTTTTTTCAGCTGTTAGTTCGTACACTTCTTTCAAGATTTGTTCTTTCTCTTGATTAATCTGTAATTTTATCGTGTCGTACTGCTGCTTATCCACCCGTTTTCATAGCCCCTTCCTATTATAACGTTCCCTTTTTCTATTATATAGTTTTTTTACAAAAAAATCTGTGAAATATTAAAAACAAAAAAATAGGACCTCAAAGGGCGAGGTCTTATACAATATGGTGCATCGCTTGGACAACATCTTCAAAATGATAACTATCCGTTCGACCTTGTTTTAAAAACATATTTATAGCTTCTACTTTATTTTTACATTCAAAAATATAAGCATTTTCTTCATTTTCTTGAATTGTTCCTAATTTAAAATACAATTCATTTTCTTTATAAATAGATAAAATTTTTCTCATTTCATTTGCAAGTTGCCAATGATTCGGCGATACGATTTCTTCCATAATCCGACTTACCGAATCTAGTACAGAAATGGCAGGGTAATGACTAAGAGTTGCGAGCTCACGTTTTAATACAATATGTCCATCTAAAATACCACGAGCTAAATCTGGTACAGGACCATTTAAATCGTCACCATCAACTAACACTGTATAAATCCCTGTTATTGCCCCTTTTTGTGTTTTTCCGGATCGCTCTAATAACTTTTTCATATAACTTTCCATTAACAGTGTTTTACCACCGATTGGTAATTCCTTGACTGCAATGTCAACACTTCGGCGAGCGTCAGCAAAACGAGTAACTGAATCCATCATAAGTAATACATTATTTCCTTGGTCACGGAAATATTCAGCAATCGACGTAGCAAGCTTTGCCGCACGAAGTTGCATAAGATGACTTTCATCTGACGTCGCTACAACAACGACGCTTTTTTTCATACCTTCTTCGCCTAATTCTTTTCGTATAAAGTCTTTTACTTCCCGGCCACGTTCACCTACTAAACTAATAACATTAATATCAGCTTTTGCGTTTTTCGCAATCATTCCAAGTAAAGTAGATTTACCAACACCCGATCCTGCGAAAATACCAATCTTTTGCCCGATCCCAATCGTTAACATAGAATCAATCGATTTAATTCCCGTTTCAAATACGTCTGTAATTTCTTCACGCTCGAACGCATGAATCGGCGGTGCATCTAATTTTATTTTTTGTAATGGAATATTTTCAGCATCTTCGTTTAACACTTCTCCATTTGCACTTAACACTTTGCCAAGCAAATGATTACCACGGGGCACAACGACATCTTCTGCAATTAATGTAACTGAATCTCCGTAACACACTTTTTCTGTCTGCTCAAATGGGAGTAACATATTGTTTTCTTTTTCAATTGCAATCACTTCACATAAGACGCTATGCTCTCCAACGAGACAAACATCTCCAATCTTCGCTTTCGGTCCCTTCGCTACAAAAAACTGCTCTTGTACACTATGAACTTTGCCAACTTTCGTATAAAACGGTGTTTCAATAAACGTATTCCATTTATTATGTTCGTTCATGAGCTTGTTGTTCATACATTTTGCTCCTCAAACAACTTTTCCTCTTCCCATTTACGACGAAGTTTTGCAAATATAGGTGCAAATTTAAATTCAAAAAACTCTTTCTCTTCTTCCAAAACAAATTCGCCAAACTGTAAAGAAAAATCATACTTCCATTCTACTAATTGTAGTAACCAATACTCTTTCGTATTTTCCTTCTCTTCTTGTATACGCTCAAATGTTTCTGGATGAACCGTTATAATTAACTTTTCAAATGAAGTAGGTAATGTTTGAACGATCCCTGTTAATATTGGCAGAACGTCTAATAATCGTGAATCTATCGCTTGATTCACGATTTTTTCTGCTAATTGAAAAGATTGATCCCATAATAATTCCGTCCATTCGTATGCAGTTTCTTGTTGCTCCTTTTGAAACTGCATACGCACTGCTTCCATCTGTTCCATTTGTTCATGAATATGCATTTGAAACTCTTCTTTAGACTGTAACAACTCCTGATGCTCTCGTTCTAACGTTTGCTGCTGCCTTAGCTGATTCATTTCAATATGTAATGCATCTTGCTGCGCAAGAAGTTCTGCATGATCTACTTGTATTTCTTCTTGGGCGTGAACTGGTTTTGGTTTTGGAAATTGTAATTCATACGTTTCTTCAGAAAAAGAAACAGAATTCTTCGGAATTCTGTTTTTAAATAAGGACATCATCTTCACCTCTTTGAATGATAATTCTTCCTTCTTTCTCTAGCTTTTTCACTGTACCTGTAATCGTTTGCTGTGCTTTTTCAGCATCCGTCATCTTAAGTGGTCCTAAGCCATCTAACTCTTCTAGAATCATCTCTTTACGGTTTGAAGACATACATGTAAATAATTTCTCTTTAATTTCTTCTTTTGCAATTTTAATTGCTTTCGCAATTACACCGTTATCTGTAATTTCCTCTAATACGCGGCGAAGTGCAAGATCTTCAAGACCGAGTAAATCTTCAAAGACAAACATATTTTCTTTAATTTTCTCAGATAACTCATAATCGACTTCATCCAGCTTTTGAAAGACTGTTTTTTCAACGCCTCGTGAAACGTTATTTAAAATGTTCACAATCGTTTTCAAACCATCTGTTTTATTAATAGCACTAAATGCCATATTATTTAATTTTGCTTTTAATAACTCACCAATTTGATTAATTAGTTCACCATCTACTTGCTCTAGCTTCGCAATGCCCATTACCGTTTCTACACGTTTATGATCTGGTAATCTCTCAATTAATTGAGATGCTAGTTGCGGCTTAATATAAGAAGCAATAATTGCTATCGTTTGTGGCGATTCATCATTAAGCACTGTAAGAAGTGGCTCTAAATCTGTTAGTGAATTTAAGAATTCAAATGGATTATCTTTGTTATACCAAAGGTCTTCTAATAATTTTTCCAACTCGTCTTCTGGCATATTTTTAAATATACGACGAATGTATTCCTTATCTGGAGTCACTAAATTCAATTCTTTTACATTTAGTTCATACAGGAACTCCCCTAGTACATTTTCTAACGTTTCTGGTTTATATATACGAAACTTCGCAATTTCACGAAGTAACACTTCTTTTTCCTCAGCCGTCATATATTCAATGACTTTTGCTGCCACCTCTTCGTCTAATGTACGAATGAGGATGGCAGCTTTTTCTTTGGAGGAGATTTCATCTAACATTGTTTTTCCTCCCTTACTATCCGTTTAGCCATTTTTTAATAACTTTTGCAGTACCTTCTACATGCTCTCTCGTAGCTTCCTGCACTTGGTCATCTAATGTAGGTTCTGCCGGTTCTACTGGTTCTGGTTTTGGCTCTGGTACTATTTTCTCTTCAGGAATTTCCATAATGCTTTCACTACTTGCAGCAACTTCGTCTTCTGCTAAGTATTCTTCATATTCCTCTTCTTCTTCTTTCTTTCTCTTACGTCTCGCTAAGAAGAACCATACTAGACCAACAAGCGCTAACAAACCACCTGTAATTCCACCGATTAACCACCAGTTCATACCACTTTCTTCTCGTTCTTTCGGCTTCTCTTCTTTCGGTTGATCAAACTGAACAGTTACAACGTTAACTTGACCATTTGTAAAGTTTCCATTCGGATCAGCTTGAAGCCCTGCTGCTGTACCAATCGCTTCTTTGAAAGTTGTCATATCAATTCTTCGTTTTACTAACGTATCATTATCTACCCATACAACAACATTTGTTTTCGTTAATTCTGGATGTTTCTTAATTGTTTCAACTGTTTTATCTATTTCATAGTTTTCAATTTTGTTACCATTTTTATTATCGTAGACGATTTTACCATTTTGATTATTGTTCGTACCGTAGTTTGGCACTTCACCGTTTGCTGTAATACCAGCACCTTGCTTCGCATCTGCTCCTTCTTGCGCAGTAGAGCTTTCCTCTTGCTCTTGTTTACTGCGAAGTACACCCTTATCACCATATTTTTCTGACTGACGTGTAACTTCATCGTAGTTTACAGACACTTTCGTATTCACTTTATATTCATTCGGTTTAAACATCGTCATTAACGTTGCATCAATATCTTGCTTTAATTTACCTTCAATTTGGTGCTGCATGTCTACTTCTTTCTCATAAGAAGAGGAACTACTAGAATGTGCTTCATCTGCCCCTTTTGAGATAACACCTTTTTTGCTATCAATAACACTTACTTCTTCTGCTTTCACACCTGGAACGGCTGCACTAATCATTTGCTGTATACCCGCAACTTGATCAGCTGTTAATAGTTGTCCACGTTTCACACCAATAGTAATTGCTGCTGTTCCCTTTGCCTTTTCTTCATCGAAAATGGTTTCTTTTTCAGGTAATGTAATTTGCACATTTGCCGTTTCAATTGTCGCAAAGTTTCGGACAATATCTTGCTCCAATTGCTTTTTCGTACCGACAAGCTGCTTCATTTTTTTATCTTGCTCACTTGAACCGAGCGAGCTTTCTAATAGAATTTCCTCACCGCTTTTTGAATTAAACGGCAATCCCATTCCATTCATTTCTTTTCGAACCCATGGAGCATCGTTCTTTTGCACTCGAATCGAACCATCGGCTGCTAATTGATAATCAACACCTAGCTTCGATAATTCTGCTGTAATCTCTTGCTTATCTGTATCGTTTAAATTTTGATATACAACAACATATTTATCTGGCAAGGTGAAGTATAAAAGTGCTCCTGTTACAATTGCTAAAAGCGCAGCACCAATGACTAACTTATGCCACGTTTTTAACGATTGGAAAACATTTTTTATCTTTTCCATTTAAACACACCCGTCCATTTTCTTAAATTTGCATATTAATTAGTGACTTATAATTCTCAATAAGATTATCTCGTACAAGAGCAGCCGTTTTCATTTGTGATTCAGCTTTCTTCTGCTGAATTAAAACGTCATGTGTTTCTCCTACCCCTTTTGTCAATAAATCATATACCGCAGTTTGTGCATTATTTTGCGTTTGATTCATATCTTCCAATAAATCAATAAACTTTTTACCTTCAACTACAGATGTTTGTGAAGTTTTCGGTGCTCCAATTGGCTGAATCGCTCCAAATGGCTGTGTATTTAACAATGGTTGGATTTTCATATTTCCCCTCTTCCCTTTTATCCTCGGCCGATTTCTAAATCTTTATCTAGCATTTTTTTGTTCGCATTTAATACACTTGTATTTGCTTCATACATTTTTTGAGCAACCATTACATTCGTCATCTCAGCTGTCACATCAATATTCGGATAACGTACATATCCTTCTTCATTTGCATGTGGATGCGTTGGATCATATACTAGATTTTCATTTCGATCTGTTTCAATACTTTTTATTTTCACTCCGTTAGCAGGAGCTCCCTCTAGCATATTTGCAAAATTATTATTTGATTCTAGCACCACACTTCGGCGGTGATACGGCTCTGCGTCTGGTGCTCCCGTCGTATTCGCATTTACGATATTGTTAGAAGTAACTTCCATCCATTTTCTCGCTGTAGTTAGCGCTGAGCCACTTGCATTAATTGCTTGGAACATCGTTGTCTCTCCTTCTACTCTTAACGTCCACGTGCTGCTTGGTTAATTGCGTATTGCGTATTAATCGCATTAATTGAGATACCATATAATTGGTTTGTTTTCATTAAATCTAGCATTTCTGTCGTTACATCCACGCTATTTCCATCTTTATTCGTTTGCATTGATTTCGTTTGAATCTTTGCATATGTATTTTTCATATTTGCTGTCGGTAAGTGCATTTCATTCGTTTGATATAAGTCTGAATTACTCTTTAAATCCGCAGCATTTTTTTTGAATAGTGGATTATTCATATTCATTTGTTCAGCAAATGTTACATCTTGCGCTTTATAGCCCGGTGTATTCGCATTTGCAATATTACTAGAAACAGTATTTCGCTTCGTTACTAAATAATTCATATAATGACTAACGTCACTAACTAAGTCCGGCATATTCCACACCCTTCTTTTTTTCCATCATACCGCTTACGGCATGATCATCCACTGATGGAAGTTTCACTTCATTATTCATTTCCTTATATGCATTTATTAAAATATTACCTATTGTGTACCCTTTCATATTTTATTCCATTTTCCCATTGTTGTCTTTAGAAAAATACAAAAATATATAAAAGAATATAAAAAACTGTATTCATTTAGTAATCTATATAACATTTCGATATAAGAACAATAAAATAACGTTCATTTTTTTATTATTTAGATTATTTCTATTTTTTCATTACAGTCATAAAGTGAAACCTCAATCAGCGGAACGTCTTTATTCAAACAACAGAATGGATCCCCCTTATAATAAGAGGAACCCGTTTCCATACTTTACAATTAATATTTACCGTAAAACGAATTAGCTTTCATTCGCCCATCATTTGTCATAATCATTTCTTCCAAAATCTTTTGCTTATCTCGAATATGTTGAGCTGCCTTTATTATTAATGGACTCACCTCCGCTGCAACATCTGCTCGCGTCTTTTCATCCAAAGTCATCATCCAGCGATTTAACATAGCACTTTTCTCAGCAAATTCTTCATCTGACACTTGCAACTCACCGATTTCATTAAAACAGCCGACAAACGCTTGATAAATATCATTGTTCATTTTCAAGTGCTCCGCGGTAACCATCTATTAAATCTTGTAACACTTTCACAATCGTATCAATGTCTTTTGCTTCACGCGTTACTTTCATCGTCTGAATTTGAATGCTTATCCAATCGTATAAACCAAATAGACTATCATACAAATCTTTAGTAATCTCAGGATTCAATTGAAGCTTTAGCTCTTCAAAAATACGCTCTAATTTTTCAAGAAGCGCATCTCCTTCTTGTAGTTTAAAAACATTTAAAAGCTCTTCTAAATTACGAAACTCAACGATACATCTTTCATAAATAAAAATCGTATTTTTAATTGGATTACTCGTCATAATATCATTTTGCATATAGCGTTGCCATGCTTGCATAAGATCACGTCCTTAACTTTCATTAATCATCACTTTTTTGCTTTGTCATTGCTTTAATTGTTTTTAGTTGGCTATCTAGCGCCGCTAATGTACTTTCTAGCTTTTGATACTTCTTCACAATCTCATCTTGTTTTTGCAGATTTTGTGTTTCAATATCTTTAATCTTTTTATCTAAATCACTTACACGTGAATCGATGTTTTTTACACGCTCTCCGACTACACCTTTATCACCAAATAGTTTATCAAGTGGTTCTTCCATCATCTTCCCTAAACCGTTAGAACCAAAGAAAAATTGCTTCGCTGCATCCGGCTTGTCTTTTAACGCTTGTGTTAATTTTTCATCATTAACTTCCATCGTCCCGTCTTGCTTTAATTGAATTCCAAATGAAAACAAATAATTACTGTCTTGAGAAAATGTTACGACGTTATTCATCGCTTGACGTACACTTTGCATAATGGCTTGACCTTGGAAGGCTCCACCTTTTCCAGCAAAAATATCTATTGTAGAAACAGCTTTATTATAATCAGCTACCATTTTTTTAATAATATTTGATGCGTCTGTTACATTTGAATCACTTACTGTAAACTTCAAATCAATACCTTTTACTTTTGAATCTGTTGTTGTACCTGCATCTGGTTTTTCTTCACCTGGTTTTTCGTCTACTTTTGGCCCCGTTACTTTTAACAATTCAATTTTCACACCAGGAAGAGCTTCAATTGTATTCGTAGGACTTTTGTCCTCGATACCGTTAATACTATATATAGCATTTTTCGCTTCATTAATAGTATTTAATTTCATTTCCGTCTTAGTTTCACTGTCTTGATCTGTGCCTGTCCCTTTAATTTCCACCTCTGAATAAAATAGTTCAGTAAGTACGTTAGGTGGTGTACTTGATAATTTAATAACGTTTGCCTCTCCTTCTTTCGTAGAGGACATAAAAATTTTACTACCAAGTGTATATGCTGATACCCCATAATCTCCATCATTAATTTTATTAATTAAATCTTTATATGTCATATCAGTTGTTACTTTTAGTTCTTTATCGCCTAGTTTTATTGTTTCATTTCTTGGAAGCTTCTCATTTATATTATCAATAGAATTAGAAGCTATTTGATGACGCTGTGCGAGCTGTGTAATCGTCATATTAAAAGTTCCTGCAATCGCTCCACCATCAGCTTTTACGTTAATATAACCATCTTGTGTTGTTGTAACTTTTTTCTCATTCCCTTTAAAAGCCGCTAAGTTTTTAAATGTTTGTGTGAAAGAACTAAATTCTGATTTTAAACTTGTGTATAATAGTTTATCTTGTGACAGTTGGTTCTTTTCATTAGCATACGGTGTTTTTCTCATATCTAACGCTTGCATTTCTAATTCTACAAAGTTAGATGTATCGATCATATTATTTCCGAGATTCCAGATCTGTTGTCTACCGCCAATACCTGTTAATGTTCCTGCCATGTTGTCTCACTCCTTATTGTTTACATGTAGTCTAAAATACTCGTTTTACTCATCGTACTAACCGCTTTAAGCGTCGCTTCATACGTTGCATTGACATATGCTAGGTCAGAAATTGCTACCGCCAAATCGACGTCTTCAATTTCTTTACGGTTTTCTTGAAGCGCTAAATTTTGCTCGCTTAAAATTGTTTTGAACGTCTCCATTGTGTTCATTGTTGAACCAACTTCAGTTGTACGGTTAATGATGCTATCTAAGTTTTTCTTATTTTCGCCTAATAATGGTTGCAAAGCTTTTTGATCACCGTTATTCAACGCTTCACTCATCTTTTTTAACGTTTTTATAACTGGTGATAATAATTCTTCTCCGTTACGAAATGCCTTTAATTCATAACCATCATTTAGTTTCCAGTTCACATCATTTTTTCCACCTTGATACGTACCATCTTCTGTGAATGGAACTTGTTCAGCACTATCACCACCGAAAATATAACGCCCTTGCTCTTTCGTATTCGCTAAATATACAACTTGTTTTAAAATTTGATCAATCTCCGCACCGATTGCTTTCAATTCTTTTTCACTATTCGTCCCATTTAATGCTTGTACTGTTAATTGATCCGCTCTTGTTAAAGATTTAAAAACACCTTGTAACGTATTTTCCGTTTGTGTTAATACATTTTTCGAATCCGCTAAATCTTTTTGCATCTGTTCAATATTTGCTAACGAATGTTGAATCGCAAATGATTTACTTGCTGCAAGTGGATCTTCACTCATGAGAAGATTTTTTTTACCGGAAGTTACTTGATTTCGGTGATATTGCTGTTGCACATTCAAATCCATCATCTGATTCTTTGCCCAGTTTGCATTTTGAAACGTAGATACTCTCATCCCTATCTTCTCCTTTATTTATATTTGACTTGGCAAGGGGAAGAAACTGCCACTTTGTACGGTTATTTTCTTTCTTACCATTCAACCATTTCATTTTTCTAATCTTACACGGTTTGATCCACTAAAATGCTCTGTCCGCTTCTACCCTAGATTGGACCCATAAAAAAGCTTTTCGATTCTTCTACATGTTATCTAATAATCGAAAACAGACTGTCAAATACTTCATTCATCGTTGTAATAGCCTTAGAGTTTGCCACAAAGTATTTCTGGAAGGCCATTAAATTAACCATTTCCTCTTCCATATTGACGCCTTCTATACTCATTTTTTCTTGCTGAATACCTTCTAATAAATCTTTATGAATATTTTGATAAGCATTCACCGCACTTTTATCAGAAGCTACACCAACTATAAATTGGTCTAACGCCTGTTTATAAGAAAGACCTTCTTTATAATCTCCATCTGTAATTCCTGCCAGTTTATTTGCTGTTTCAGCAGAAATTTTCATTTTTGAAACATCTTTTGCGAATTCAGGATTTAACTGAATATCTTTCGCATGATCTCCAACGAAGAAATCTTTTCCCATGACTGTATTCACTTGATTTTTCACAGAACTCATTAAGTCTTCAATATTTTTCTTATAACTAGCAATCTTCGCTTTCGTATCTATCGCCGATTGAATTGCTCCACCTGTTAAAGGAATATCCGAGCCATAAATCGCAACAGTCATCGGTTCATTCCCCTTATTTAATTGAAGTGGATATGTGTCTTGTCCATTTACTGTTAAAACGCCATTCATTCTAACACTCGCCATATTCGGATTCATAGATTCATAAGACACTTCTATATTGGCATATTTAGACATCTCTGTAATAATGCGATCACGTTCATCTAATAGTTGATTAGGTACTTGTGTCCCTGCCTGTCCAATTTTTTTATTCGCTTCTGCTAAACTAGCACCAAGACGATTAAATTCATTGACATGCGCTTCAATATCTTCTGTCGTCTGTACTTCCGCTGTATCTAAGTTTTTCGCAAGACGATTTACTTGACTTGTGAACTTTCCAGTTTCAGCAACTAATGTATCGTAGTAGTTTGATTGTTCCGGATTTTTCGCAACTTCACGAAACGCATTAAAAAAACCATCCATTAAACTTGATAATGAATTTTTCCCTGTAGTTCCTACCATAGACTCTACTCGTGATAAAGTAGAATTCATATATGCGTAGTAAGAGAACTGTGACAACTGATCATTAAATTGCTTCGTTTTCACTTCATCAGTAATTCGGTCAACACCTAATGTTTGTACACCATAACCTATTCTCTGTCCTGGCGTATAACCGTTACTTGCCCCTACAGACCCTAAATTCACGGCTTGACGCACATAACCAGGTGTATGAATGTTAGATAAGTTTTGTTTCGTCGTTTGTAATCCCATTTGAGCCGCTAGCATACCAGATAGCGGCGTATTATAATCAGATAACCTCATAATGCTTCACTTCTCCTTTACAATAGTTCATTCATAAAGATTTGCGAATTATTGTTTTTCTCCAAATTGTATTCAGAAACGGAATCTACAATACTCTCTGTAGTTTTTAATAGTACGTTTAAGTAATATTGATTTTTCAAAAGAATCATTTTTACATTTTCTTCTAATTCGTTTAAACCTTTTTGTAATTCTTCCATTTTTTCAATTTCTTCCGGTGAAAAATACGAAAATAGCGAACGCATACGCAATGGTTCGACTTTCTTTTCTTCACAAAACTGAACAACCATCTCCTCAAAAGAGCGAGATAATCCTTTTACACCTTCTATGTACTGCAATTGTTCCACTTGCAGCTTTTGAACTGCATTTATATTTTTATGTTTTAAATTCTCATATATTTGTTCTCCAAGCGTTTGAATATTTTCATATGCTTTTTGAATAATAACAAGCTTTTCATATAATTGTATGTACATATAGCTTCCTTCCCTTTTACAAAACTAAATTTACAATTAAACCATGAATTTCTCCAATTTGATTTAACATTTCTAAATGTCCTGTTTTCGTATTAATTAAATTCAGAACATCTTCCAATTCATTTAATCCCACTTCAGCTTGTTTTACAATTGTCATTTTCTGCGAATATCCATAACGCGGATGACGAGACATAACGTCTTTATATTGCAGTAAGTTATCAACATAAAAATTCAAAAATGATTTCACAGTATTTTTGTATTCCATAACATTATCGAGCGTTAACTCTAATTCAATTTTCTCTTTAATTTCCCCAATATTATCAACTAACGCTTCCATTTGTTCTAACAATTTATCTTTTTTCGGATCTGCATGCAAATTATCCGAAAATGCAAGTCCTGTCCTGACATTTGCTTCTTTCGGCATTTGAGTAGCAGGCGGTATATGCGATAAAATTGGATTGTGCGAGATAGAACGCAGCATATATATCACCTATTTATTTTTTTATTTCTTTCAAAACTTAATCGTAAAATCCAGTTATTTATAATTATACTCTGAACACTCATATTTTGCAGTTATTTTTTATAGAAGATATGTTACAATTTAGCATGAGGTGGCACAAACTATGAATATTTTTCTTTGTGGTTCAAATCAATTAACAGCATTAGATCAAGAAGAAATAAAAAAATTTTTAATTGACTATGCTCATAAACATAAAATTTACATATTATGTTATAAATCTATTGAAAATGAAGTTCTTCGTTTTTTCATTGAAAACGAAAGACTCGCTCAAAATTTATGCCTTTATACGCTACAACCGTTACATGTATTAACAGGTGAATTTCAAGAAGTCGTTGATTATTTAAAAAAACACGGAGCTGAATATATTGCTTTTGATCATCCTTCCGACTCCATTTATCGATCAGATTATATGTTTTTTGTAAAGCAAATCGTCGAAGATACTGATTTAGTTCTCTGTTTTTATAATGGGGATAAACATACGTCTGTCATTCCTATTGACATTGCAAAAGAAGCAGGAATTGACGCCGTTATTTATGATTTACCAGGCTTACATGAAAAGCAGATGAAAAAAAGCTTTGAACAAAAAATTCGTATGATGTAAAGGGGGAGGCACAATATCGTTATTGTGCCTATTGTAAATATGAAAACTGAACAAGATTATAATCATTTTATTACGAGTTTTAAACAGCTATTTAATATGGATATCGCTTCCTATAAGCAAGATAGAATGCACAGAAGAATCGATGCTTTCATTTCACGAAAAGGTTTTGACAATTATACAAACTTTTTAAATAGTTTACGCACTGATCAAACATTATTTTTAAGTTTTATTGACTACATTACGATTAATGTTTCAGAGTTTTTCAGAAACAAAGAACGCTGGCAAACGTTAGAAACGAAAGCTTTACCAAAACTACTTGAACAAAATAACGGTAAATTAAAAGTTTGGAGTGCTGCTTGCGCTGCCGGTGAAGAACCGTATACACTTTCTTTAATCTTATCGAAGCATCTAGCTCCGTTTCGCTATGAAATTCAAGCCACTGATCTTGATTATCATGTTTTAGAAACTGCGAAACGTGGTCAATATACAGAACGCTCTTTAAAAGAATTACCTATTGATTTAAAACAACGTCATTTCACAAAAGAAGATGATACATATATATTGCATGAAAATATTAAAAAGCAAGTCACATTTAAGCAACACGATTTATTAATGCAGGCATTTGAAACAAACTACGATTTAATCATTTGTCGAAATGTAATGATTTACTTTACAGAAGAAGCAAGAATAAAGCTCTATGAAAAATTTAGTCGTTCTTTACGAAAAGGCGGCGTACTATTCGTTGGTAGCACAGAACAAATTTTAACACCCGAACGCTACAACCTTCAGCGTTTTGATACATTCTTCTATGAAAAGATATAGCAAAAGGTCGTCATAATTGAAATGACGACCTTTTTTATTATAGAATACGAATCAATATGATACCTATAACCCATACAAAAAGAAATAAAGCTGTAACAGACCATTTATGCTCTTGAATCGTATGTTTCAACGCATGAGATAATTGCTTCATATTCATTTCTGCAAGTGCTCTCCACACACTTGCATCACGATCTTTAGAAATACGATCCGTACTGCTAATTAAAATTGTTTCGTTAGACAACTTTGTCATATAAGCTGTAATAACCGTGATCATTAAATTCGTATTTCCTTCTGATGAATCTTGTTCCACTCTAGAAACGAGCGCACTTAGATCAAGTAACGGAATATGCACTTTTCTTCCAAACGAAAGCTGCACTTCAGCGAAATCATACGTACCGTCTAATAACGGAACTCCTTTTACATGTGCTTGTTTAATAAGCCCCTGCAAACTCCTAACAATTTGTTCATATATTTTTTCCGATTGCTTTCCTTCCTCAGACAACATATGTAGCTTTGAAAACAACTGCAACACTGTATCCATTTCCTTAGAAAGCATTTCTTTTACAATCTTTCCATCACCTAAACTCGCAAGTAGAATCCCAATTTCATTATTTTTCGAAATGATTTGGGACTGCCCCGTAAACACAAGGTTACTTTGTTTTCGTTCTTTCTGAATTTCATGTTCTGAAATAGCGGCAGGTTGTTTTAATGGGTGTAGCGTCTTATTTTCAATTGTAGTACGTTTAATTTCCATTTAAGCGCCTCCACTACTATCAAATTATTAGCCCCACTCTTTATTACTCTTTAAAACTAAAAATAGTACAAATAATCCTGACATAATAGCAAACACATTAGAGGCTTGTACTCCCTGTTCACTTTTTTCTTCTTTTTTCTCTTGTCGTTCTTCTATTTTTTCTTTCTTTTTAGAAACGACTTGATTATCATTTTTGCTTTTGGTATCTTTATGAGCCCTCCCATTATTTACTTCCTTATTGTCTGTCCACGACTCTTTTATAACGTAGTTGATTCCCTCTTTTTCTTTCAACGGCTCTTTTACAAAATAGTTTACTTTCTCGTCTTGCTTTGGTATTTGAACAACTGGAAGTTTTTCTTCCGGAAGCGGAGTTTCCATTTTCGAATCTTCCTGCTTCTCAGTTTCCTTCTTATCTTCTAGTTTATTTTGATTCGTATGTTCTTCTATATTTTCATCATCTTTCACTTTTGGTTCGATAACAGAAATGATATATTCACTCTCTGTCACAAGCGTGTTACCTGCCGCATCTGTTACTTCCACAATAAGTCGATGCGGACCAATAGGTAATGCTTCTGTTATTTCAATTATTTTCTGCCAATCCATGTCGTGTTTATTATAGTCTAATAAAAAAGTACTATCGTTACTTTCTTCTTTTCCCTTTAATATAATCCGCACTTCTTTAACAACCGATTCTATATCTATCGTCTTTACTCTTATATGAACAGATTCTCCCTTTTTCCGTTCAATAAAATTCTTGTTCGCCTCATCAATAGTAACCTTCTCTAACTTCGGTAATTCTTTATCTATAGTGGGTGTTTCATTATTTATTCGAATGAGCGGAACATTTAATTCATTCTTTACTACTTCTTCCTTCTCATCTTCTTTATTGCTTTCAACGAGCTGAAGATTCCAATCACCTTGCAAATCATATAATCCGACTTTGTAATCGGCAACCCATCGTTTCGTTTCTTCTTCATACTCGAAAGATATTACTCTTTCCTGCCTGTACTGCACACCATTTTGTTGTAATTGCAATACACCTTTTACACTTTGAATATTTTTTTCATTTGGCTCTACAGCAATTCGCAATTCTTCGCCAACCTTTAATTCCTGCTTATTAACTGTAATGATTCCTCGGTCTGTTTCTATCTTTCTTTCTTCTCGTTGTTCTTTCTCATTCTCTACTGCTTTTCTTTCATCTTCAACCGGGGGCATCTCCGTTCGTTCTGGCTGTTCCCGATTTTCTATATGTTGCTCTTCTTTCTCATTCACTTCACTTATATTTTTCTCTTGTACAATTACCTCTTCCGCTTGCCCTTGCAATGGGAAGAACATACATATATATATAAATAGCAAACTCACTAGAAAAAACTTTACGGTTTTCATCTATTTGTTCAAACTCCTATAGCGATTTCGTCACTTTTACTCCGAAAAACCCATCTACATTTACAAGTTCTCCATACGCAACCAATACGTCGTTCACATAAATTTGAATTGGTTCATCAATATCTTCATCCAGTACGACCGCTTCGTTTTCTTGTAAACTTAAAATATCTTGAATTGTCCTCACTGTACTTCCAAATACAAATTTAACATTCATTTCTACATTTTGTAGAATAGATGCATCCATATACACTGGCTCTACTTGTTTAACTTCTTGATATTCAATCGGCTGTATGACTGGTGTAGGAATTTCTTCCTCTTCAATAACTTCTTCAACAATTTTTTCTTGCTCTTCCACCATCGGATAAAGGAGTCGTCTAACCATTTCTTTTGCTTCTGCAATTGGTAGTATTTGATACATCTTTGACTGAAGAAGGTCACCAATTTCAATGTTAAACGTAATTTGAACAAGCTCGTCCACTTCCATCGCTTCTCCCAAATACTCCATTTCTTCTTTTAACGAAACAAATTTAACATCTGGTGGTGTCATATCCATCTTTTCTTTAAATATTTCTGACATCGCTGTTGCAGCATGCCCCATCATTTGGTTCATGATTTCTTTAATACCACTTAACTCTAATTCACTTAGCTCTTTCTCCGGATCAATTTCACCTGTTCCCATCATCATTAAATCTACCATTGTTAAAGCAACATCTTTCGTAAATACGAATACATTCTCATTTTTTAGTCCTTCAACAAAATCGACATTTAAAATAACAAACGGAACCGGTACTCCTTCATAATGACGAACATTAATCGCCTCTACATTTGGTGTACTAATAGTGACAGGCTGATTTAAAAGAGTCGATAGTACTGTTGAAGCCGAACCGATTGAAATATTCGCAATTTCACCAAGCACATCTTTCTCTTCTTGTGTTAATGGCTCTTTTTCTACATGCTCTTCTACAATCTCAGTTTCCTGCACTTCCGCCTGCTCATCTATTTCTTCTTCCACACCACCAGATAATTGTAACAATTTATTTATCATTCGCTTCGCATGTTCAACTGAAACAACCTGTACAAGCTGAGAATTCACAAGATTATCTATTTTTAATTCAAACGATACTTTAACAACCATATTATTCCCATTAATACCAGAAATCTTCTCCATCTCTTCTGTAAGTTGCACAACTTTAATTGTTGGCGGAGACATGTCTACCGTATCTTGGAAGAATTCTGACATAGATGTTGCTGCGAATCCCATCATCTGATTCATAGCTTCTTGTACTGCACTTAGCTCTAATTCACCAAGCTCTTTTCCCTCTTCAACTTCACCTGTTCCCATCATCATTAAATCAGCAATAGATAAAGCAACATCTTGCTGAAGAACAAGAAGATTTTCCATATCTAATCCTTTTGTGAAATGGATATTTAATACAACATGTGGAATTTCAACATCACTTGTATCATATAAATCTACCAATTCTACTTGAGGAGCAGTAATACTTACTTGCCTATTTAAAATTGTTGATAATACAGTCGAAGCTGAACCAAATGATATATTAGCAATCTCACCAAGAATATCGCATTCTTGAGGCGTTAAATGTTCATTTTCTTTTTCTAGCACAATTGTGCCCGTATCCCCTTTTGTGTGTTGCTCAGGCATTTTCCCTGCCTCCTCATTTCTATTTTTCTTTCAACGATATAAAGTGAAACTTTAATCAGCCCTCACCAATCGGGCGTTTACGGGCAGCATGGCTCCCACCTAACTTCTTTGTTCCAGCCGAATTTTGAGGTGGGAGTTTTACTGCCCACAAATAGCGGGATAAACCTTCTATTACACTCGTGATATTTATCAAACGTATTATTTCCACAACATTTGCAAACAACTGTTGTCATACACTTAATTAATATTTCTAACTAAAAAGCTCCCCAATTGTATACAAGCGGGGAGCTTCCTTCATTCCTATTATAAACCTTCTGGGTTTAAAATGAGGACCACTCGTCCATCACCGAGAATTGTCGCACCAGAGAAATAGTTAGAGCTCTCTGCAAAGAAGTCGCCTAATGACTTTAAGACTATTTCTCTTTGACCGATAATTGTGTTGACAATAAGTCCATAGCTACGATGTGAATTACGAACAATTAATACAGGAACCATTTGACTATCATATAATGTAAACGCATCATCTACTGTTTTTTCACCAAATACACTGCTTAAATGTTTCACTTCAATAATTTGATTGCGATAATTTAAAACGTCTTTTCCTTGTAGCGATTGAATGTCTTCCTTTTGAATTCGAATCGCTTCGACTATATTACCGAGAGGCAATGCATAACGCATATCATTTGTTTGAACAAGCATGGATTGAATGATAGACAATGTTAATGGAAGTTCAATTCTAAATGTACTTCCTTTTCCTTCCTCAGAATCAATAATTAAATGTCCACCTAAACTATGAATCGTATGTTTAACAACATCTAATCCAACACCACGCCCAGAAAGGTCGGACACAACTTCAGCTGTACTAAATCCTGGTTGGAAAATAAGATCATACACTTCACGATCCGTTAATTTATTTGCCTCTGCTTCCGTTATAACACCATTTTTAATTGCTTTTTCTAATACTTTCTCTTTATAAATACCGTTTCCATCATCAGTAATTTGAATTACGACATGATTTCCACTATGAAACGCTTCTAATTTAATAGTACCTGTTTCATTTTTGCCGGCATCACGGCGTTTTTCAACTGTCTCAATCCCATGATCAATTGCATTGCGAATTAAATGAACGAGTGGATCACCAATTTCATCGATAACAATTTTATCAACTTCAGTATCTTCACCTGTAATCTGTAAATCTATTTTTTTCCCTAAATCTTTCGCTAGCATGCGCACCATACGCGGAAAACGGTTGAAAACTGTTTCAATTGGTACCATACGCATATTTAATAGTACATTTTGAATATCTTTTGAAATATCTCCCAATCGATTTAAATGCTCGATTAACTCTTTATTTTGAATCGTTGCTGCTAATTCATCAATTCGTCCACGCTCAATTACACTTTCTTCAAACATATTCATTAATCTTTCGATTTTTTCTAACTGAACACGAATAGAACGATTTTCCACTTTAGCATTTTTCGTTTTTGTAGTACTTTTCGTTGACGTATTGCTTACTTGTTGAGTTGGCAGCTCTAAAGATGACTCTAGCTGTCTGGTTTCAACCTGTTGAATTGCTTCTTCCACCTGTACGACTTCTTGTACTACTAATTCTTGTGCTTTATGATTACCTTGCTTCACTTCTACTTTCTCAATTTCTGAAACGTGAAGTACTGCCTGTTTCAATTCTTCAACACTACAATCAGTATCCATATATACTGTAAATTCAAATCCAAAAGCATCTGCTTCAATTTCTTCAATGCTTGGAACCGTTTTTTGTATATCCCCTAAATTTTGTAATGCTTCCATACACATAATGGCACGTACTGCTTTTAAAATAGCTTGTTGTTCAACAGTTATATGTACTTCATGCGAAACTGTATGATCATTCTTTATACTACTTTGCTCTGCATTTCCCATAGAAGCTTCTACATTGCCGTTCAATAATGCTTCTAATTTAAGTTTCGTTGATACAACATCTATATTACCCATTCCGCCTTGCTGCACATCTGCAACCATCTTCTCTAAATTGTCAATGCATTCAAAAATAACATCAATAATATTAACATTAACCATCATATTACCATGACGGATTTCGTCTAAAACACTTTCCATCTTATGCGTTAAATCCGCCATTTCTGTAAATTCCATACTCGCAGACATACCTTTAAATGTATGAGCTGAGCGGAATATTTCCCCTACAACTTCCATATCGGCAGGATTCCGTTCTAAATTTAGCACATTTTCATTTAGCGACTGTAAATGTTCTTCTGCTTCTTCAAAAAATATATTTAATAGATCTGTTTGCATTTTAATCCCCTATCTTTCTAACAAACATTTCATTTATGTATAACAATTTAGTGTTTTAAAAAAAGAAAAAAAGGGGGCCACATGTCTATCTACTATCATTGTTTTGATTCCTTGTGGCACCCCTTCTATATTAGCTGTTTGCTACTTTTGTTAAAGCTTCGATTACACGATCCGCTTGGAATGGCTTTACAATAAAGTCTTTTGCCCCGCCTTTAATTGCATCTAATACCATACCCTGTTGTCCCATCGCAGAACAAATGACAACCTTTGCACTCGAATCAATTTTCATAATTTCTTTTAATGCTTCAAGTCCGTCCATTTCAGGCATCGTAATATCTAGTGTTACAATATCAGGTCGAAGCTCTTTATACTTTTGGATTGCTTCTACCCCATTCTCTGCTTCACCGATAACCTCAAATTCAGAATTACTTTTCAACAAGTTTTTAATCATTGTTCGCATGAACATCGCATCATCTACAACTAAAATTTTATGTGCCATTCTTTTCGGTTCTCTCCTTACTATGTATAAAAATATCTTAATATTTCACCTTATCATTCTCACTCATTATACAAAATAAAACGATAAAATTTAATATTTTTTTAAAAGAAATTCTGTATTTTTATTATTTTATTACTAAAATAGAAATATATTATTCCTTAATATATATTACAACGCGCCGGTTCTTCTCCCAATTTTGTGGTGAATCATTTGGCGCTACTGGTTTTGTGTCTGCATATCCTACCGCTGCTAACCTTTTATCATCCACATTATACACTTCAATTAAATGATGAATCATATTAGCTGCACGTGCTGAAGATAATTCCCAGTTGGAAGGAAATTTTTCATTATGAATCGGTCTACTGTCTGTATGTCCTTCCACAACAATTGGATTTGGTACCGATTGAAAGAATCCTACTAATTGACTAATTACTTCTTTCGCTTCTGGCTTAACATTCGCATCACCCGTATCGAATATTAAATTGTCTACTATAACGATGCTAACACCTGTATCTTCTCGGTATACATTCACTTGACTAACACCATTATTATCCACATATGCTTTTAACTTTTTATACAATTCATCCATGCGTTTTTTTGAAACTGTTTTTTCATCATTTTTTTCATGTGAAATATCTGGTATTGTATTTTCCGTTACTTTTGCATCTACTTGCTCTGCGTCACTGAACTTTTCAAGCATCTTTGATAATTTTACTGTATCTTGCTTTGAAGTCGCAACTAGTAATACAAAGAAAGTTAGCAATAACATCGTTAAATCGGTAAAAGTCGTCATCCAACGAGGCGATCCTTTTTGCGGTCGTTTTCTCATCATGCCACTCCTCAAACTACTAGGCTGCTCGTTTTCCTTTTTTTATCTTCGTTTCATACACGTATGTATCGAGTTTTAACTTTAATTTAGAAGGAATTTGTCCTCGGTACAGCTCTGAAATTGCTTCTATTACAAACTTCTTCTCTGTATACAAATCTTCAATACCACGATACACTTTTTCAGATAGCGGTATTGCAATCATATTTGCAATAATAGATCCATATAATGTCGTCAACATTGCAACGGCCATCCCTGTGCCAATTTGTGAAGTATCTTGTAAGTTTTGAAGCATAATGATAAGACCGATTAACGTTCCTATCATGCCCCATGCTGGAGCGAAATCACCAATCTTATCTAATAATGTTGCTCCTTTTCTTAACTCATATACTTCAGTTTCAACATCTTTCATTAACACTTCTTTTAATTCCGCTTCATCATAGCCGCTTAACATTAAACGAATTCCCTTTTGAATAAAAAGATTGTCTACTTGCTCTCCATCAGCTTCTAATGAAAGTAATCCATGTTTTTTCGATTTTTTTGAAAAATCAACGAACAAATCCGTTAACTGTTCTAAATCTTCCTCTCTTCTATGTAAAACAGTAAAAATACTTTTCATATATTTTTTTATTTCTCCAAATCTATATGCCACAACAATTGTCGCTGTTGTTCCCCCTACCACAATTAAAATAGATGAAACATCTAAGAAGTTTTTAAAACCTTTTATTCCACCGCCGCCAAACATGATTGCCGCTATTACAATCACAAAACCTACTATAATGCCTATTGGGCTAGCAATATCAAACTTCCTTTTTTTTCTTTGTGGTCTAGCTAATACTTGATTTTCGTCTCCCATATTCCTGCCCTTCCTTTTCATTTTTATAAAACATTTTTTTATTTTAATAATGCGTTTTCGCATATAATATTCATTATACGCTTATCATCTATTTATCGCAATATACTCATAAAATTGACACATTTCATTTCTATACTAGAATTATAATATAGCAATGTGAGGAGGATTCCTATGGAACATAATATTTTACAGGTCATTGCATTAGCAGAAAAACTAAAATACGAAATGCGACACAGTTGGCTTTCAAACGGACGTCAAGAAAGTGTTGCAGAGCATACTTGGCGTATGTCCTTAATGGCTATCTTAGTTGAGCCTTATTTGGATCAAAAAGTAAACATAGAAAAATTACTTAAAATGGTCATAATTCACGATCTTGTTGAAGCAGAAGCTGGTGACATCCCCGCCTTTGATACGATGAATAGCCGTGAATTACAATTACAAAAACAAAAAAACGAACAAGAGGCTATTTTAAATATTAAACGTACACTAGAAGGTTCTCTTGGCGAAGAATTATACGATTTATGGATGGAATTCGAAGCGAAAGAAACATATGAAGCAAAAGTTGCTAACGCGCTTGATAAACTTGAAGTGAAAATTCAGCATAACGAAGCTGATATTGATACTTGGCTACCAATTGAGCATAAAATGACTTTCCAAGTTGGTAAACATACAGATTTTGACTCTTTCTTATCTAAATTACAAAAAATCATTGAACAAGACGGAGAAAAAAAATTACTCGCTGCTGGCATTGACGTTGAAGCATGCAAACAGTAACCATTTAATTATGAAATAAGACACTCATTTCGAGTGTCTTATTTCATAATTGTTGATATTGCCTGCTTATAAATAAGTTGTTGTTTTCCATCTACTAACATTAATACTGTAAATCTATCTACTCCAACTACTTCCCCTACTATTCTTACTCCGCTCTTTAAGAATATAGTAACTGCACCTTTTTCTTCTTTTATTTGTTTATACAACTCTTCTTGTAAATGTTCCAATAACTGTTCTCTCCTTTACAAGTAAATAATCCTAATATAAAAAATAAAAGATTAATCACTTATATACTTTGTCTTTTATATTCATAAACTTATTAATTAGTATATCTAAATCACGACTAAATAACAAAACTTTATTATGATCCAATCCGTGCCTAGCAACAAGTTGAATTAACTCTTTCTTTTTGTATTCTATTTTATTCTGTAATTTTCCCATCTCCATCTCTATACTAAAACTCCCTTTTCCCATAATATTACTTGTAAAATTATAGTACATTTTTACCAATAAAAAAATAAAAAAATGGTTTTTTTTACAAATTTTATATTCATGAAAAGAAATTTTAATGTAATTGTAAGCTACATCCCCCTTTCATTTACAATACGTCCAACTATTATAAGCTTCCATATTGTTTTACCTTTTTCAAAAAGTGCTATGAAACTAAGTGTATGTCATATCTAAATTAGCTCACAGGCTCTTGTCTAATTAAAAGTAAGACTTGCTCCTTTTCCAAATAAAAAACATATCTTATAAAGTAATCCATTAGTTATATAGATTAATTTCCTAAAAAGGAGGAAAAAACATGAGCTTTGGTGGTAGTTGCGCTGGTTTCGGCGGTGGATTTGCTTTACTCATCGTACTATTCATCCTTCTAATCATTATCGGATGTAGCTGTTGGGGTGGCGGCGGAGGGTTTTAAAATATAATACGTATCCTTTTCGCTAAACTCTAAATGAATGAAGTATGTTAACTAAAAACTATACGAAAACAGCTCATATTTGAGCTGTTTTTTCATACTTTCGTATGAATTTATGTCCATCTTTTTTGTGATTTCAACTAACAAGAAATCGTTTACTATGGAATAAGAAACATTTTTACTAAGGAGGGTTATAATGATTAAAGGTCTTTATGAAGCACATTTACCTGTCTGTAATTTAGAAATTTCGATACCTTTTTATGAATCACTGGGGTTAAAATTATATAAAAGAGACAAAGATATCGCCTTCTTTTGGATTGTAGAAAATGAAAGTTGGATTGGTCTTTGGGAAGGAAAAGAATACAAAGTCAATTATCATCCATCCTTACGACATATCGCTTTCCAAGTAAGCTTACACGATTTAGAAAACGCAATACACTGGCTCAAACAGAAAGAAATTCCAGCGCGAAAAGACTTTGGAATGGAGCCAATTGAGCCAATCGTTTTTCCAGAATTAGCACACGCCTCCGTATATTTTAACGATCCTGATGGAAATAGTTTAGAATTCATTGCACAATTACCTGTTGGACTACCTAAAGCAGAGAAAATGTATTTAAGTGAATGGAAAAAGCATGTACAAACATCGCCAATAGATAGGGATTAATTTTTATGTCAGTGCAATCAGTTTCTTATTCCACACTTCTTAGAACAAATAAAAACTTTAAAAAACTATTTTATGGTCAAACATTAAGTGTACTTGGGGATTGGTTTCATACTGTCGCTTTATTAACACTCGTCTATAGCATAACAGAATCTTCATTTATGTTAGCACTCACCTTTATGAGCAAAGGGTTACCTCAACTTCTTCTGAGCCCATTCATAGGCGGAATTGTAGACCGTTTTTCAAAAAAGAAAATTATGATTTTTACCGATATTTTACGAGGAATTATCGTCCTCACTTATTTATTAGCATTCTACAAAATTGAAATTATTTTCGTTTCTAATATATGCTTATCAGTACTCTCTTGCTTATTCGAGCCTGCTAAGCAATCAACTCTAAAAAATATCGTACATCAAAAGCATTTCGTAACCGCTAACTCTCTTTCTAGTACAATCAATGGTTTTATGTCTATTATGGGAGCTTCTTTAGGTGGGCTCATTGCACAATCTTTAAGTATCGAGATTGCCTTTCTTATTAATAGCCTATCATACTTTATTTCAACCTATATTATTTATAAAATAAAGATCCCTTCTCGTGACACTTTTAGCACGAAAAAAGCGTTTTTCACTGATATAAAAGATGGTTATACATACATATTACAAAGCAAAATTATTTTAACATTAATTCTTGTCGGCATTTCATGGGGCATTATTGGAGGTACCTATCAGTTACTTCTAACAATCTATGCCGAAAGAATCTTCCACACTAACATTGGTATTTTATATGCGGTTCAAGGGGCTGGACTTATGATTGGCAGTCTCCTCGTTAATCTTTATATGTCTAAAAATGAAGACAAAATGAAAAGAGCATTTGGTTGGGCCTATTTCCTACAAGGAATTTTCTTTCTCGGATTCATTTTGTCCAATCAACTTATTATCGGTATCATTACATTGCTCTGTATGCGCATAGCAGGAGGAATCATCGTTCCACTTGATACGACATTACTTCAAACTTATACGAAGGAAAATATGATTGGTAAAGTTTTTTCATTCCATTATTCCATTTACGGATCTCTTATTCAGCTATCTATGTTTTTTACTGGAGCGCTTTTAGAAGTCCTTTCTCCGCAAGTTATTGGTAGCCTTTTAGCTATATGCTGCATTTTTGTTAGTTTTATATGGCTTTACCTGTTTTATCGTGGGAAACTGAGTGAAGAATCTACTATCACTTAATAGCATGTTTATGTACATGCTATTTTTATTTATGTCGAAATATAATGGAAAAAGGCGATTTATTTTCCTTACGTTCTAATTTTTTAGAATGTACAATAAATTTAGATCATAAGAAAGGGGATACCATAATGTTTGACGATAGACTTACTATTTCAGCTGAGCAGCAGAAGCTCATTTCCAATGCAACTCGTATTCAAATTCTTCACCTTTTAAAAGACGAAGCACTCACTGCAAAGCAAGTAGCTACTAAACTAAACAAATCTGCTGGTAGCGTTCATTATCACGTTCAAATTTTATATGATGGAGGGTTACTTGAATTAGTAGACACGAAAGAAAAACGAGGAATTATTGAAAAATATTACAAGGCAAAAGCTGCTCATTTCTATATTGAAGAAAGCGGCACAGAAGGAACGAATACAGGTAGTCATATTGTATCTCATTTATTTTTAACTCCAGAGGAATTACAACAACTTACTTGGGAAGTTACACAAGTTTTATTACGCTGGGAAAACAAAACCGCTCGTCAATCAAACTCTGAAGAGGAATACGCTATTTCCTGCAAGATTAAAAAACAATGAAAGAAAGGTCCAGCTGCTCATGAAAAATAAATTATTATTATTGTCGGGAACAGGAATTTCTCGGTTAGGTGATTTTATGTATCTCATCGCCTTAAACATAATGGTGTTAAATAGCACAAACTCCCCTGCTGCTGTAGCAGGATTATGGATTGTAGGTCCAATTGCCACCGTTGTTACAAAAATATGGTCTGGTAGTATAGTAGATCGATTAAACAAACGGTCCATTATGCTCATCACAGATATAATTCGGGCAGCTCTTATTGGCTGTGTTCCACTATTTGATTCTATTTGGGCCATTTATATTTTTATTTTTTTAACTCGCATCGCTACATCATTTTTCGATCCAGCATCATTTTCTTATAGAACAATGCTCATACGAGCTGAAGAACGCGCTCAATTCAACGCTTGGAATAACTTTTGTACAAGCGGGGCTTTTATTATCGGTCCAGCCCTTGCTGGAATACTTCTCACCACGTACTCAGCATCCTTTGTTATTTACTGCAACTCACTTTCCTTTCTACTTTCTACTATTCTCATTTATTTCTTGCCAAACATTACGTTACAAACAAAGCAAAACGAAGAAGTTGCAAATACTTTCGTACAAACATTACGAAGCGATTGGAAACAAGTTTTTTCATTCGCTCGAACTGAAACTTACATCATTCTCATATTCATTTTATTTCAAGCCACTATGCTTGTTTCTATGGCGCTCGATTCACAAGAAGTTGTATTCACAAATCAAGTACTGTTTTTATCCGACATGGAATATAGCATGCTTGTTAGTATAACTGGTGCTGCATATATTTTCGGCTCACTTCTTGTTTCTCTCTTTGCTAAACGATTACCGATTCAACATTGTATCGGATTAGGTATGATTTTCACAGCAATAGGCTATGTGATTTTCGCCTTTTCAAATTCATTTATAGTCGCGGCAGGCGGTTTCATTTTACTGGGCATTTCTTCATCATTCGCTGGTACTGGCTTTATCACATTTTATCAAAATAACATCCCGGTTCATATGATAGGACGTATTGATAGCGTATTTGATTCCGTAAAAAATTTCATCCAAATCTTTTTCATTTTAGCAATTGGGGCATCCGCACAATTTCTTTCTGTTCAAATTACTGTAATCAGTAGCTCATTACTCATTCTTTTCCTTTCCTGTTTATTAGCACTCCGAGTAATGACCCCTTCACGTGAAAAATATTTTAAAGCTACAGGATCATCATTGGAATATTAAATGCAACATAAAAAGCGGCTATTTAGCCGCCTTTTTTCCCGTATTAAAGGACAGTAAGCCCCCCACTGATTAAAGTTTCACTTTATGTTAAAATATGTATTGAATTTGATTGCGTAGGAGGGCTATTTTGGAGATTATATTCATTTTCATATGTATCATATTAGTAGCTTCTATTTTACAAACAAGTACAGGTTTTGGCTTTTCCATAATGGCAACACCTTTCTTACTCATGTTATTTCTACCACAAGAAGCTATACAAATAAATATCATTTTATCATTAATTATTTCCATATCACTCATTTGGAAAATAAGAATGGGCATTGATTTTATTCTACTGAAAAGATTAATTTTCGGAAGTATAGTTGGTGTACCTTTTGGTATTTTACTCTTCATTTCCATTAACATAAACGCTTTTAAATTAGCAATTAGCATCCTGCTCTTACTATTAACATTGATGCTAATATGCAACTTTAAGGTTAAATCAACACCATTTAGAGATTTTATAGTTGGTGGATTATCAGGGCTTTTAACGACAAGTATCGGTATGCCAGGGCCTCCCCTGTTACTTTACTTTACAGGAACTAATACTGAAAAAGAGAAGTTGAGAGCAACTACTTTAGCTTTTTATCTGTTTATATATTTCATTAGTCTAATAACTCAAATACTCTTTACTGGAACCAACAAAACAATTTGGGAATCAAGTTTTTATGCAATTCCAATTGTATTTTTAGGTTTGTTTATAGGTCAAATTATTTTCAAATGGCTTAATCAACGGATTTTTAAAATATTTACGTACATCCTTTTAAGTTGTACGGGGATTTATCTTCTTATTGAAAGTTTGAACTTGTTATAGAGGGTGCTTTAGATAGTGCACAATAATAGATAAGTTCAAACGAAATTATTGCTGCATTTTCAAGTGCGATGGGGCATTCTATATCAAAATTCAAATAACTTTATTGGCAGTTTACAATTAGCAATACTCGTTCTTTCATAAGACAAATATTTCAAATCGAATACTAAATAAAACGATAAAAAGCGGCTATTATGCCGCTTTTTACATTAAATATTTTATAAAGCAAAGACCTGCACTTACTATCACGAATATATTAAAAAATAAGAAAAAACCTTTTTCAAAATCTGTATACTTTTCTACTTTTACTCCGCGTTTTTTTAACTCCATAACTATCATTGCAACTTCACGTGCATACGCAATACTTCCAAATTGTATATAAGTGTTATTATATTTAATTTCAAAGACATTTTTCATTTTTTTATGTTGCGAAATGGATTGTATATCCTCTATTGGCATGCTATGTTCATTTGTTTTTTTAAAATAGCAATCTAATCCTTTCATGATTACTCTTTTATTTGTTAAAACGATATAATAATAAAAAGTAGCTCCTACGTAATATATATTTGGTATTACTTTATTATTTGTCATATATCCTTCGTCTACTAACAGTTCCTTCTCGATTTCTTCATCAGCTTGTAATTCGTTGCGAATTGATTCTTCTAACATTTGTACAGTTAATTTTTTTAATAGTTCTCCATTTCTTACATAATACTTATCTATATTTATAGACTCATTCGCTTCTTTCTCTAAACGTGTAATTTCTTCCTCTGAATATTGGAGCTCATTTAACATCGATAATAATCTTTTATCCATATTACACACTCCCTTTCCACAGTTTTTGAAGTTTTTTCTTCCCACGAGAAATTCGATTGTATATATAGTCAGCCGTTACTTTTAATTCTTTTGCAATATCGTCAATGGAATACCCATCAATATACCTCTTTAAAAAGATATACCGATCCTTTGTATTTAAATCTTGTACGAGTTCCATAATCTCTTCTTCTTGTTCTATTTCATACCTATCATGGATACCTGTATCTACTTCTACATCTTTATCGATTTTATTCTCTTTATATACTTTCTTTTTATATTCCAATGCCTTTAATTTAGTAATACCAATCATCCAAGATTTTAAGTTTCCCTTTTCTATATCAAATTGTTCGATATTAAACCAAATGATAGTAAATACATCATTATAACAATCATCTACATATTGTTTTTCAATAGGGGTACTTAATGATTTATGAATAATGTACAAAATTAATTTCCCATATTGATCAATTACTTCTTTCAAAGCATCTTGATCGCGTTTTTTCATAGCTATAATTAAATCCTCTTCAGAATCGAAAATCATAAACATCTTCCTTCCTCAGTTCCCCTTTAGCAGCTGCTTTTACTTACTATTGGCATTTCATTCTCATTTTCTATCACTTTTGTAAAAATTTATTAATTTCTATTTCTATATATATATGATAACAAATAAAATACCTAAGTTCAGAAAGTAGTATCTACATTCTGAACTTAGGTATTAACAATCAAACTATTCACTTAAACTAACGTTTTATCACAAAGCTTTGTTACATTTTTAAAGTATTGCAAGTTCTCCTTCGCTTCAGCGTCGTTAAATAAATTGAGCTGCCTCATTATTTCAGCGGCAAATTCAACGTATGCAGACCCTACCGCTGTTATTATTTTCCCATCAACGGTTACATCTTTATTTTGTTTATATTCCCATTCATGTAAATGCGCTAATTGTTTTTCATCTAATGTTAATGATGTTGAGAATTTCTTCTTATTAAGTACTCCTGCTGCATGTAATAAAGATGTCCCTGCACAAATACCCGCTATCCATTTATTTTGCTTATGTAATTCGTTCACAATAGATAACAACTTTTCATTTTCTAAATGCTCAAAAATATGTCCTCCCGGTACAATAAACACTTCATAGTCGACTACTTCAATATGCTCTATAGAGACATGTGGTTGACACAAAAATCCACCTTCCCCTGTAACTGCTTTTCCGTCTACAGTTGCTGTTATTATTTCGAATTCCTTACTTGTCAAAAATAAACTCGCTATATTCACTTCAAATTCTGCAAATCCATCAAATAAAAAGATTAAAGCTTTCTTCATATTATCGCCTCCCTCTATACCAATTCGAAAGCAATCATATTTCTCCTCCTAAAAAGACAAACCTGCATTTCAGGTTTGTCTTTTTAGTCATCTCTTATTAAATCCTTTCTCACTTAAAAACTCTTTCATATGCATTCTTTTCTCTTTGCACATAAATGAACTCATTGATTCCGTCCAAGTTACGTTTTTTTGATTTGACGATCTTTCTTTGTAATACGCACTCATCGTTTCATCATATTCGTTTAATAATTCATCATATTTCTTTACATCGTATCCATTTTCATGAAGAATTGCGGCTATCGGTAATCGTGGTTTTACTCCATGCTCTTCATCTGGTACGCCGACTGTCATTCCGAATACAGGATATACTTTATCCGGTAAATGAAGCAATTCACTCACTTCTCTCGGGTTATTACGAATTCCGCCAATATAACAAATACCGTATCCTAAAGATTCAGCTGCAAGTGCTAAGTTTTGCGCAAAAAGTGAAGCATCTACCGTCGCAACGATAAAGTCTTCTACTCCTTCATGTTTTATCTCTGTACCATGTTTTTCACATGCCATTTCAAGTCGTTTTAAATCTGCACAACAAACAAAAAATGCTGCGCAGTCTTTCACGTGACGATTTCCGGATAACTCTGCTAGTTTACTCTTTAGTTCCTGATCTGTTACATATATAACAGAATACGCCTGTACAAAATGTGAGGAAGCCGCATGTTGTGCAGCTTGCACCATTCTTTCTACTATTTCTTTTGAAATTGGTTCGTCTTTATATGTACGAACTGAAACGTGTTGCTCCATTTTATGTACAATCTCATTCATGAAAAACACTCCTTTTTTTCTCTTCATAATGAAAAATTAACATATCTTTTTCAATATTCACAACTTATAAGCACAAAAAGAGCAATTCTTTTTGAATTGCTCTTTTTTAAAACGTCTATTAGTATGGTAAATGAAATTATATCGACGATTCAACAAGAGATATCGACTTACCGACAAATAACGACTAACTCACATCGAATTATTCCTTATTTTATTACGCTGTTTTCAAAACTTTAATACCCTTTACGATATTCCAAATGAAGTAATAAATTCCTACAAGAATGAATACTCCATATGTGATCATCATTCCAATTCCTGCACCATCAGATTGATTGAAGCTTAAACCATATATGCCTGATACTGCTAATCCACCAAATAAAATCGCATACGGGAAAATATGTGACCAAAATGCTTTTTTCGCGTGATATTTCACTTCATCCTCCGCAACGAAGTACACGATAATCGGCAGTAAAAATGGTGCAAAAAAGATACTAAAGTAACATAGCGAAGATAAAATATTATTTCCTTTCATCCGATTCACCTCTAATGTTTTTTGTTATCTTCATTATGTCAGGAAACCACTTTAGAAACTATCGCTTTACCTTTCATGAACATGACATCTTTGTAAGATTTTCCTCAAACTAAAACCCACCTGGAATCAGATGGGTTTTAGTTTGAGGTTCATTATATTCGATTTAATAACCAATATTGTGTGATCGCTAAATATTCTCGAACGTTCGATTGAATAATAATTGGCTTCGGTGTTTTCGCCGGAAGACCTTCTAATGTCAATCCTTGTTTTTCTGCAATCTTTTTCGCTCGGAACATATGAAAATCGTTCGTTACAATCATCCCTTTTTTCATATGTTCAGGGATAAGAGGTTTTGAAAATTTAATATTTTCATCTGTGCTCGTCGAACGGTCTTCCATTATAATGCGGTCTTCTGCAATATTTTGTTTCATTAATCCTTGTTTCATCGCTAATGCTTCTGTAATATCTTCACCTTTCCCTTGGCCTCCAGATACGATAACAATTGTTTTATCATGTGATTTTAAATACTCAGCTGCTTTATCAATACGATATTGCAATGAGTACGATGGTTTCGTTCCGTTTACTTTCGATCCTAATACAATTATATAATCCGCATCGTAGGTCGCGTTCATATGCCCATGCTTATAAATGTTATATTGTAAAAATCCCGCATAAACCGCGCAAACCATTATAATTCCTATAATATACTTAATTATTTTCTTCTTTCTCATATCCATATACTCCTATGCCCTTTGCTTCTTTCATCATAATATCCATTTATTTGTTTGTATACAGACAAATTCCAATTCACCCTAATTTATCCTCTAGAAAGTAATATTTATATTCCTTTCGGGAACAGTAAGTACAACTTTGCACGAAGGAGTGTCCCTATTGCTTCTCTTTTTATGTAACGTATCGTTCTTTTTTATCTTATTTTTACTATCACTTAAGATGCTCGGTAAATCAGCTTTAGCACAACTAACTCCTCATGATTTTGGTGCTATTATCTTTTTATCTTATTTAGCTTTTCAGGCCATACCAGTCTCTGGTGCTTTGCAAGCCTTTCTCGGTATGGTCGTTATTACATGTTTGCATTTGCTTCTTACAAAATTAAGCTTACTAAACAAACTAAATCGTTTTATTCTCGGACACCCTATCATTTTAATTAAACATGGTGATATTATTTTTGAGAACTTAAAGAAAAGTAGATATCCAATAGCCGAATTGCTCTCAAACCTCCGAGTGGCAGGATATCCAAGTGTTCATGAAATTGAATATGCAATTTTAGAATCAAATGGATCTATAAGTATTTTGCCAAAGAGAGAACTCGTACCATTGACTCCGAAAGATATGAATATAGATGTTAAGTATGCAGGATTACCAATTGCTCTTATCGTTGATTCACAAATTCAATACGATAACTTAAAGTTAATCCATAAAAATGAAAAGTGGTTACATGCAGAGTTAAAGGAGAAAGGCGTTACAAATATTAAAAACGTTGCTTTCGCTTCTGTGCAGGAGACAGATGGATCTTTTGCAATTAGTCTAAAAGAATAAAAAAATCCCCTTACTTGCTCAAGGGGATTTTCTTCATTATATCGCTTCTTTCTCTCACACCATATTTAATGGAACAGGATGTTTCATACGATTCATCGTAAATACGATAATCGCTGTCAATACTTCAGCTACTGGCATAACGAGCCAAATTCCGTTTATCCCAAATAATTTTGGCATAATCCATAATAATGGAATAATAAATAGTAACCCTCGGCTCATTATAATAAGTACCGATTTTGTCGTTTGTCGCACTGATTGGAAGTACTCTCCATACACAATGTTATAGCCTAAAAATACATATTGAATAAAGAACAAGCTAATACCCGTTAATGTTAACTCCAATAACTCTGGAGATTGGACATCAAATAGACCAATAATATATTTCCCGAAGAATAATCCGATAACTATTGCAATACCACCGAGTACTACCGCAATTTTTACAGCGAACTTTAATCCTTCACGCAATCTCTCTGATAAATTTGCACCGTAATGGAAACTAGCGATCGGTTGTAATGCTGCTCCAACACCAAAGAATAGTAATAATGTCATCGCATGAATACTATTCACCATCGCATAAGAAGCGACTCCAACTTCTCCTGCATATTGAACGAATGCAATGTTAAAACCGATTGTTACAATTGCAACTGTACTTTCTGCTGTAAAGCTCGGGAAACCGATTATCATAATTTGTTTAACTGTATCCCATTCAAAATGGAATTTCGTCCACTTTAAAATACTACTTTTTCTAAAGAAGTGCGTTAATAATACAAGGAAACCAATTGCTGCCGAAAGAATAGTCGCTGAAGCAGCACCTGTTACGCCCCATCCAAAAATGAAAATAAAGATATAGTCAAACACTATATTTAATAGAGCAGTTACAACTAGACCTGCCATTGCTAAATTAGGATTTCCATCATTTCGTATAAATGTACTTAAAATATTTTCTAACACGTATATCATTCCAAATGTTAATAGCACGTGTAAATAGTCTAACGCATACGGTAAAATCACTTCATTTGCACCGAATAAATATGCTATATCTTCTATTCTCCATAAGCAAATTGCTGCTAAAACACCTACGATAATTACTGCTACCGTCATGGATTGCGTAAAAATAGACCTTGCTCTTTCTACTTTATTTTCACCTAGTGCAATGGAATATAACGTTGCCCCGCCCATTCCAATCCATAATGAAATAGAGAAGAAAATTGAAAACGCTGGAATAGCCACGTTTACTCCTGCTAATCCGTTTGCTCCAACTCCCCGACTAATCATAACCGCATCAATCACAATATTAACTGACATTAATACCATTCCAAGAACAGCTGGTATTAAATAAGAAATAAATAAACTTTTTATCGGTTTTTCTCTTAACTTTTCTGTTGTTTCCATCATATAAATGCTCCTTTTTTCAATGCTCTGTTCACAGTTTAAACCTTCAAGTTACTTGAAGGTCAATAGAGAATTAAAAAATAGGTAACTTAATTATCGTGTTTGATGCCAATTTGTAATGATACGAGTCCTACATCTTATTGCTTTGTTTTTTCATTATAGGTATTTGAATTTCCGTTACTTGCTCCTCTGGATTTTCTGTTACAGACCAGTCAATTAGCGCAAGCTCAAGTGCATCTCCGCTTACTTCGTATCCTTCGTTATCAATGTACTTTAATAATTCCGTATACGTTGCGTCTGTTTCTTCATATGGTCCATGGTGATAAGAACAGGCATATACCCCTTCTTTTATTTCATCTGAAGTATGCACTTGAAAAGGCATATAATCCAATAGAATAAACACACTACTATACGCTTGAAACTCATTTTGAAGTAATGCTTTTTTTGAAACTGTTACACCGATATCCCCTGAAAATAAACTATTATCAATTTGCTTCATATTTTTTTGCAACGAATGGATATAATATTCAAACATATCATCCGTTGTATTTGGCGCAACCGCAATTGCTGTTATTTTTCTCTTCGATATCTTTTTAATTACAATTCGATCTGTTTCCGCTTTCGTCGCTTTCTTCATTAAATGAATTTTATGTTCCATTTTTGCCAAAGCATACTCGATTTCTCTTTGCTTTTTTCGCATCATTTCTTGTTGTTTTTCTAGTAAATTCAGCGCATAAGACGGATTCCGTTCATCAATATATTTTTTTATTTCCTTTAATGGGATATTTAATTGGCGTAAAAATTTAATTGTATCTAATAGTGAAAACTGATCGATTGTGTAATAGCGATAATTCGTTTGCGGATCAACAATTGACGGATGAAAAATTCCTTTCTCGTCATAATAACGTAATGTAGATTCCGCTATATTATGCATTTTTGCCATTTCTCCAATGGTAAAACGTTTATTTAATAACATTTTTCTTTCTCCATTCATTATGTGTAAACTTTATTACTTCTTATTATATATCTATATCTCCCATTTCTAAAACGAATCCTATCATGAAAATCTGCTATTTTTCCATTGATTTTTCATACATTTTATTATATATTAATTACAGGTTCAAATTACAAGTTCAAAAGAACTCGTAATCAGACCCTTTGTTTAATGGGTTTTACATATTTTCATTAGGCAAATTCCGAGAAATCGTATGATAAAAATAAAAATGATGAGGAGAGGATCCGATGGAATTCGAATTTTTCTTTCAAATTGCACTTATTTTATTAAGTACAAAGCTTGCTGGTGATCTTAGTGTTAGACTAGGTCAACCTTCTGTACTAGGTAAATTAATTGTCGGTATCGTTATCGGTCCAGCTGTATTAGGTTGGATTGAAAATTCAGAGCTTCTAACACAATTAAGTAATGTCGGTGTTATTCTTTTAATGTTTATGGCCGGACTTGAAACAGACTTAGAGGAATTAAACGCAAATCGTAATTCTTCTTTAGCTGTTGCACTTGGAGGTATCGTTCTTCCATTCGTAGGTGGTTACGTTTCTGGTCTTGTTATGGGAATGGAACAAGGAAATGCTGTATTTTTAGGATTACTTCTATGTGCGACAAGTGTTAGTATTTCCGTACAAACACTTCGTGATTTAGGAAAGATGAAAACACGTGAAAGTACAACGATGCTGGGTGCGGCTGTATTTGATGACATTCTTGTTGTTATTTTATTAGCATTTGCAATGAGCTTCTTAGGTACAGACGATGTTAACTTAACAATGGTTATCTTGAAGAAAGTAGTATTCTTTGCTTCTATTATTTTAATCGGATGGAAAGGTGTTCCAGCGATTATGCGTTGGTTATCACCACTACGCGTATCTGAGTCTATCGTTAGCGCAGCACTTATCATCTGTTTCTCATTCGCATATTTCGGCGAATTATTAGGAATTGCTGGTATTATCGGTGCTTTCGCAGCTGGTATCGCTATTTCTCAAACGAATTACAAACATGAAGTAGAAAAGAAAGTAGAACCAATCGCTTACGCTATGTTCGTTCCAGTGTTCTTCGTTAGCATCGGTATGAATATTACATTTGACGGTATTGGTAATCAAATTTGGTTCATCCTAGCATTAACAATAATCGCTGTATTAACGAAACTAATTGGTTGTGGATTCGGTGCACGAATGACTGGATTTGATGCTAAGTCTTCTGCCATTATCGGTGCTGGAATGGTTTCTCGTGGTGAAGTTGCACTTATCATCGCAGGAACAGGACTTTCTTCAGGTCTATTAGCACAAGATTACTTTACAGCTATCGTTATTGTCGTTATTTTAACTACAATGATTACACCACCAATGTTAAAATACACTTTTGGTGCTAAAGATAAAGCAATGAAAGCAAGTAAATAAGCTTTCTACAATAAAAAGAGATTACTATCTTATAAGATAGTAATCTCTTTTTTCATTTTATCTTTAAACAATCTCGTTCTTTTTTAACCATTTTTCAAAAATAATTCGTGCTTCTTCATCATCCATATCGTCACTAAATGAATACACCATAACGCCGTAATCATCTATATATTCACCTAGCTTCATCTCCTCCACCTTCTTATAAAAATCGCCTGCCTCATAGTGCGGAATATAAGCATCCCAAACTGGTTCATTTATTCTTTTGTACGCCGTCACTTCTAAATCATATCCATCTTCATAATATCCGATGTGATAATGTTGATTAGGATCATATTTCTCCATAAAAAACCCCCTCCTACTAAACAAAAGCGAGCTGTAATCTACAGCTCGCTCAATTCATTAAATACGTTCCATCGCTGTCTTCAACGTTCCAACAACAAAAGCAATTTCTTCACTTGAAATAACAAGCGGTGGTGCTAATGTTAAGACGTTATTATATCCTGCTGTTGTCATGCCGTTTCGTCCTATAATTAAACCTTTTTCTTTACAAGCATTTACAACACTTGCAATTTTGTCGTTATCAATTGGCTCTTTCGTCTCTTTATCATTTACTAGTTCGATTCCAACTAATAGACCTTTTCCTCTAATATTCCCAACAAGTGGATGCTCTCCAATTTCTTCTTTTAATTGCTCTAATAAAAACGAACCCATTTGTGCAGATCGCTCAATTAAATTTTCATTTTCCATAATCTCCAAGTTTTTAAGTGCTAATGCACAAGCCGCTGGATTTCCACCAAATGTATTAATATGACGGAAGAATTCATATTCTCCCTTCCCTTTAAATGCTTCATATATTTCTTTTTTCACAGCTGTTGCTGATAATGGTAAATATGCGCTCGTAATCCCTTTTGCCATCGTAATAATATCAGGCTTCACATCATAATTCATAAATCCAAACGCTTTTCCTGTACGTCCAAAACCACAAATCACTTCATCGCTAATGAGTAGCGCACCATGTTTTTGACATGTTTCGTGAACAGCTTTCATATAGTCTTGTGGTGGCATTAAAATGCCTCCGCCCGTAATAATTGGTTCCATAATAAAAGCTGCAATCGTTTCACTTAATTCCCACGTCATAACGCGATCTACTTCTTTCACACACTCTACATCATAAATATTTTGTAATTCCATTTCTGGCATGCGATAACAATCTGGAGGTGTTACGTGTAAAAAACCTGAAGCAAATGGCTCATATTGATATCTGCGCTGTGCTTGGCCAGTTGCCGCCATCGTTGCCATTGTATTTCCGTGATAACCACGATAACGTGACATAAATTTGTAACGATGTGGTTCACCCTTTTGAGCATAATATTGCCTTGCTATTTTAAAAGCTGTTTCGTTCGCTTCCGAACCACTATTAGAGAAGAAAATAACATACTCTCCTCCAAGCCACTCATTTAATTTTTCTGCAAGCTTTATAGCCGGTTCATGCGATTGTGACATCGGAAAGTATGATAGTGTTTGTAATTGCTTATAAGCCGCCTCTGCGAGCTCTTTTCTTCCGTATCCACTATTCACGCACCAAAGACCACTCATACCATCTAAATATCGTTTTCCCTGTATATCTTCAACCCAGCACCCTTCTGCTTTTGCCCCTACCATTGTACTACCGGGACTAAAGGGACGCATTCCATGCCAAACATATTGCTCATCTTTTGCTAATAATTCATCGGTTTGTTTTGTCTTCATCATTTCTTCCACCTTCCATAACAACTTATTTTTCACAAAGCTGCGCTGGTACCATGATGAGTTAAATTTCTCCCTACTTATTTTCATTCCACAAAATTTTGACAAATCCTACTTACAACACAGTAATATTTACAAGAAAAAGAAGCTTTTCTTATATATCGAAAAGCCCCTCTTTTTTTAATGCGAAGACGCATCACTAATACCATGACCTGTATTAGATTTTACAAGAATCTCATCAAATTTCGCAGCATCTTCTTTCTTACTAGATAACACGGTTCCTAAATATGCTGCAAGGAATCCAAGCGGAATTGAAATAATTCCAGGTGTCGTATATGGGAAAATCGCTTCTCCAACAAATATAGCTTTTCCAGCTACAGGGTTCCAGACATTTGGACTTAACGCTACGAGAACAATTGCTGATACAAGACCAACAACCATACCCGAAATGGCACCTGTCGTATTGAAACGCTTCCAATATATTGTAAATAATATAACTGGTAGGTTTGCACTCGCTGCAACTGCAAATGCTAATGAAACTAAAAACGCTACGTTCAATGTTTGAGCAAATAACGCTAGTATAATGGATAATACCGCTACTCCAATAGACGCATAGCGAGCCATTGACACTTGCTCTTTTTCCGTTGATTTCCCCTTGCGAATAATTTCATTATAAAAATCATGTGCGAATGCTGATGCTGCTGTTAAGACAAGTCCTGCCACTACAGCTAAAATAGTTGCAAAGGCAATTGCTGATACGAAAGCAAATAAGAAATCTCCACCTAACGCTTTAGCTAATAAAGGTGCTGCCATATTACCAGCAGGGTTTGCTTTCATAATTGCCTCATTTCCTACAAACGCCGCTGCTCCAAATCCTAAGAAAATCGTCATAATATAAAATGCGCCAATTAACCACGTCGCATACACAACAGATTGACGCGCTGTTTTTGCATCACGTACTGTGAAAAAGCGAACAAGAATATGTGGTAATCCTGCTGTACCAAGAACTAGTCCTAAATTTAAAGAAAGTGTATCAAGACCATCCTTATACTTTACTCCTGGATTTAAAAACGAATCTTTTAATGGTGTAGCTGTTTTCATTTGCGCGAACATTTCAGTCACACTGAAATTAAATTTGGAGAAAACGATAACAGAAATAATAAATGTACCAGCCATAAGTAGTACAGCCTTTACAATTTGAACCCAGCTCGTCGCAGTCATTCCGCCAAAAATAACATACACAGTCATTAATGTACCGACGATTAAAACTGATGTCGTATATTCGATCCCTAATAATAATTTAATAAGTGCACCAGCCCCAACTAATTGTGCAATCATATAAAAAATCGAAATCGTCATCGTATTAAGCGCTGCAACTCCTCGAACTTTTTTCGCATCAAAACGTGCCGCAATCATATCCGCCAATGTGTACTTCCCTAAATTTCTAAGTGGCTCTGCGACAAGATATAGAACAACTAAATAAGCAACTAAAAAGCCGATACTATAAAAGAATCCATCAAACCCAGTTAATGCGATCGCTCCGGCTATACCAAGAAAAGACGCAGCAGACATATAATCTCCAGCAATGGCCAGACCGTTTTGCCAACCAGTTAATCCCCCTCCAGCTGTATAAAACTCACTCGCATTTTTCGTTTTTTTCGATGCAAAATAGGTTATGACGAGCGTACCGAGAACAATAATTAAAAATAGTGCAAACGCAGTAATATTCAAATTCAGCCCCTCCCTTTTTGCATATCTTGCAGAATTTTTCGCGAGATTTTATCAAAGGATTCTGCTTTTTTGCTATAAATCATACATAATGACCACGTCATGATAAATTGCGCAAATGCAAACACCCATGCCCACGTAACATCCCCAAATGCTGGTGTATTGAGCACCTTTGAATACGATGTTAAAATAGGTAGCGCAATAAAAAAGCTTAAAAAGAAAATACTCATCGGAACGATAAACTTCTTTTTCGTATTTAATAACAATTGAAACTCTTCCGACTGAACAACTTCTGTATAATTCACCTCATTTTGCAACTTACGTGCTGACGTATCATCTCTTTTCATTCTCCGATCCCCTCTCTTACTGAAAATACAATTCCCCCTTGTATACCTAAAGACTAAATTTTATAAATATTCAGAAACTTATTTTCATTTTAGACAATCCATACATTCCTGCAAAGATTTTTCGATAGACATTTTTCGGCATTTTCTCCTAAGTTTTTAATATACTTTTTCAACATAAAATTTACGTACTTCAATTCCGTACCAGTCAAACTTTTACAGGAAGCTAGGCGGGAGTTTTGCCGCCCTGCAAATATCCGGATAAAAAAAGTAGTGCTTATCGCACCACTTCTGTCTTTTTCTCTTTTTCTAAATTACGAGCTGTTTCACTTAATTCAACTTCTTTTCCATCTTTAAGCGTTCCAAATATAAAATCGAATACTGGATTTGAAACACCAAACCAAAACTTTTCATTTTTATAATGGTGTAATATATGCTGTTTTTTTAGCCATCTTCCAAACTTAGTGAAGGGACGAATCGGCTTATGTGCAATATAATGTTTCCATTCATAAACGAGGAGCATAATAATCATTCCGATTCCAAACGAAAGTGTAACAGTAACACTTTTTGTTATACCATATGCTATAAGTAAATATATAGTAAAACTAGGTATACTAAACCATACAGGTAAAAATAAAAGTTTTAAATCATCTGGATATACGTGATGATCATAATGTAATCTTCTTAACATTTTTAATAAAAATGCGTTTTTAGGCGGCTTTAAATGGAATAAAAAACGATGTGTCATATACTCGTTGAACGTATAAAAAACAATCCCAAACAGACACGCTAACATACCAATCCATGTGAAAAATTGCATTTTTAAAATAACGATAAAAATTAATAAAATACTATACATAATAACAATATCATGTTGCAAAAAGAATTCCTTCACCACTCTCTTCATCTTTCTTCCCCCTTTTCCCAAAAAACAGCCGTAACATATCGTTACGACTATTTCTTTTCTATTTTATTCTATTCACTTTACAAATTTGCCTGCTGTTCTATTGTCGAGAAAAAAGTGTTCGGACCAAATATATTTTGCTTCGGGATAATGTGTTCTACTGCAAACACTGTTACTTCACCCCTTTGTACTTCTCCAATAATAAGCCCAAATATTTCATGATTTACCGCAAACGTCGGTTGTTTTGTTTGCAGCAACCTTGCTGCATTTTTAAATACCGCTTCATATAGTGGATTCCTATCAGTAATTTCTTTTCGGATTTTTGGTGCTAACGTAATAATAATTTCTTTTCCGTCAATAGTGGTTCGATACATAAAAATCTCCCCTTCAATCTTATGTGAACAACTGTAAAGCTTTGTATGCAAAATGGATAGAATATCCTACTAAAATAATACCTGCTCCGGCTGTTATATAGCCAAGTGCTTTTTGCTTTAATAAAGTTCTGCCAAAATGGACAGAAAAAGCAATATTTAAATTCCATAAAATAATACCAACGATAATACAAAGACTGTACAAAAAAGCTTCTTGTTTCGTTACCTTCGTAAGCAATGAGCTAAGTGTACTTCCGTATATACCAAACCAAAAAACAAGATTTAATGGATTGGATATCGCAATTAAAAAACCTGCCATAAACGATTGTTTAAGACCACCTACCTCTTCCTTTTTATATTCCATATTCGTGTGGGAAATTCCTTGTTTTACACTTTGAAATCCTAAATAAAATAATAAGAAAAAACCTGTGCAATACATAAAAGCTTGTACATATGTATACATAAACACAGAAGATAAGCCGAAGTAGATGAGAAGCATAAATAAAATATCTGCAGTCATTCCACCAATTCCAACAACCCACGCATGCCAAAAACCTCGTTCAATTCCTCGTTTTAACATTTCAATATTAATCGGACCTACTGGTGCAGCTAATGAAATACCTAATACAATTTGTTGTATAATCGCTCCAAACATCGCTCTATCCTTTCTACTTCCTTTACTATTAAGTAATGATGTGATGATTAAAAATAGACTAGCTTTCATCAAAATATTTACTACTAAAATACCCTTTTTTATCCAAAATATGCAAAAGAGCCATCCGGATGATGGCTCTTACTTTTCTAACTTATGAAGAAAAGGACATTTTCCTTTTATCAGCTCTACATCGTCTCCTATGAAGTATTGTTTCCATTCACGATGATCTGGATCACCATAATGACTAATGTTAGGATGTTTCGGCAGCTGATCCCACTTTTCAACTCGATCTCGGACCGTTTGTCTTGAATATGCTCCTTTAGGGCGATCCCCTTCTAATCCATCAAAGATGGTGCGTGGTTGAAACCCAATAACGAGAGAATTTCCTAAATGCCTAGTTTTTCGTTGTTTATAAGCTGGCGCATTTCCAAATGCGAATATCGGTTCACCACCAAATGAAAATTCCCATAAGTAATGGTCTGGGTCTTCAGGAATTTGCTTCGGCCATGTTTGATTATCGTTTTCATGTAAATATTGTAGTACTTTCCAAAAGTAATCACGATAATATTCCAGTGATTGTTCCTCACATTCCGGTTCCACAAAAAGAAAAAATCCTCTTCTTACAATTGGGCGCTCTTTCATTAACTCTAAAAAAGATAACATTGTATGTGGCAAATGACTCCAATCATTATGAGAGAGAAATGAATAACGAAGTTCATTCTTTTTCAAAGCTGTTAAGCCGAAATAACACGGGAAAGTTGGTTCTAGCACGACACTCGAAAAATTTTGAAATTCTTTTGTAACCCAATTTGGTATGTCAGTTCTCGTTCTCATTCCTTCATTATCTAATAAATAAGACTCATTCATTCTTTCTTTCACCTCATTATGTATAGCATTCAATTAAGAATATTACATACTCGGCCTGTCCTATACCTATTTAAAAATTCGGCTGGAAAATTATTTAAAAATACAAAAAAATAAAATCGCTTACTTGACTAATTTCTACCAATTCGTGTATATTTAAATTAATCATTTAGCAGAATATTCAAGATTATAGCATTTTTAGTTTATATTATCTTTCAAATGAATTTCACTAAATGAAAAAAGCAAATGTTTTTAGGAGGAATTGTAACATGCAAGGAAAAGTAAAATGGTTTAACAACGAAAAAGGTTTTGGATTTATCGAAATGGAAGGCGCTGACGATGTATTCGTACATTTCTCTGCTATTCAAGGTGACGGCTACAAAGCTTTAGAAGAAGGTCAAGAAGTATCTTTCGATATTACTGAAGGAAACCGCGGACCTCAAGCTGCTAACGTAGTAAAACTTTAATCCAACATATAACAGGAGGTTACCTTACTTGGTAACCTCCTTTGTTATTCCTTTGTATATTTCCGTTTTATAGAGCAAAAACTATGTGAAATGCGCAATATACAAAGGAGGAAGTAATAATGGGCTCAGAAGTAAATGATTTTGAAGAAGTGAAATTCCGTGTAGAAACAGCACAAAAAATGGTAGGGTCAGCAACAATTTCAATGGATCCAGATACATTAGAGCATGCGACTACTGCTGTAGAAGCCGCTCGCTCTCAGCTTGAAATTATGAAAACTGTTGCGACAGATTTAGATGAACCATTTCTAATGAATGAGGAAAAGAAATTAAGTAAATGCGAGCATCAATTAAATGAAGCAAGACACTAAAAAACATCCAGAGAATTTTCTCTGGATGTTTTTTCATGATAACTGTTCTCCATACTTTTTCAATGTTTCTCCAACTGTACATTGTCGTATACAAAAGGAATGAGCATAATACTTACTATTTGTCTTTCGATTATGTTCTCGCAAAAAACACCCTTCACAATACGTTTCTAATAAGTCATTTACCTCTGTAATGAGTTGCTTTTTATCCACCTTTGCACCTCTCTATTCGGTTATTTCTTTATGACTATCAATGACTGTTCCTTCTAATGCTTGCGTAGCTAATTGATGCGCTTCTTTATTTTGTTTTCTAGATATCGGCTCACATACAAGTTTTAATTTCATTTGCTTCGCTTTTTGTTCAATTTGATCTAAGTAATGATTTAAATGCTCATCATAACAAGGCCATTCTCCAGCCAATTGCTGCAGTACAACTTGAGAATCACCGCGAAGTGTAACTGCTTCATACTTAATCCCTAATTCCTCGAGTATATTCATACCGTATAGTAATGATGCATATTCCGCTTCATTATTATCATATATGCCCTCTATGTATGCATTACGGCGAATTCGGTATTTTGTATTTCCTTTTTTATAGTATACACATATACCAACCCCAGCTTCTTTCGTCTGTACATCATAACCGCCATCAAAATAAACGAGTATTTCTTGCGGCTCTTCTTCCACTTGTTTACTCAGCTTTTTCATTTCCTTTAATGACCATTCTGCATCCATTTCATCATAAAATGATAGTTCTTTCACTCTTCCTGTTTTCTCGAAATCCTCTGCAAATTGCAGTACATCTTCTATGTTCATATAATCTGTCGTTAATTCCGTCTGCAAACCGCTTTTTGTTTTATACAACCAATGAATTTTATATTTCATACTAGATTCCCCTTATATAAGACTTCTTATCTGTAGCCAGCTAATGAAAGCCTCACTTTATTTTATTATATTGTATCAAGAGTCACAGCATTATATTCAATGTGATTACATACAAAAAGAGCTATCCCTTTAGGAATAGCTCTTTCATCTATTACATAAATCTTTCAAATTGTACTCGTTTATTAATCCAGTACATTACAGGCATACCAATTGCCATGACGACAAATTCACCGATGGCACATGTTAACCAAGTCAACATAAATGGTAAATCAAATGCAAGATGTAGTTCAATTGCAATCATAAACATTGTAATTGTAAAAATAACTGTATTAAAAATCATACGAGCCCAAACACCTTTAATAAAGTGCATAGAAATAATAGTTGCAAGTAGTGCAAGAATCGATTGTCCTACTCCAAACACTAAATCGTAAGCAATCATAGGTGAGAAAAAGAGATTCGTTAAAAATACACCTAATACAATCCCGTAAATTGCTTTCTTATTAAATACAACGAGATGATTAAACATCTCTGAAATACGAAACTGTACATTCGTAAAGCCAAATGGCTGAATAAGCATAGAAACAGCAATATATAATGCCGCTAAAATACCATTACCGACTAATGTTCTTATATTCATGACAAAATCTCCTTAGTTTTTTTTACGTGGGATGGTTTCGAACCACGTTATTCGTTTTTAAGCAACAAGATTATATTTTACGCAATAGGCACTCTTTCGTCAATAGATTCCTATCATTTACTACCTTTTTTCTTTTGGACAACGTATAATAAAACATATGAAAGATTTAGGAGGTTTCACTTCATGACAGCAACAATTCAAAATGAAAAAGTGATCGTTTCCATTTCTGACAAAGGTGCAGAATTACAAAGCGTTCGCTTAAAAGAAGATAACACTGAATACTTATGGCAAGGCGATTCTACTTATTGGGGGCGCCGCGCACCAATTTTATTCCCAATTGTCGGCCGATTAGTAGATAATACATACTACGTAGATGGTAAACCATATTCTTTAACACAACACGGATTTGCTCGTGATCTTACATTCTCTGTAAAAGAACAAAGCGAAACGAAAATCACTTATATTGTAACTAGTAATGAAGAAACATTAAAAAAATACCCATACGAATTCGAATTACTCGTTTCTTATGAACTAGACGGACAAATCGTTCATGTAACATATGAAGTAAATAATCCTACTTCAAAAGAGATGTTCTTCTCAATCGGAGCACATCCTGGTTTCAACTTCCCCTTATTAGAGGGCGAATCATTTACAGATTATCATTTATCATTTAATGGTTCTGAACGCTTAGAAACAAGCGTATTAGAAGGACCTTACCTTTCAAGTAAAAAGCAATTAATCGCTGGAAATACGAATGATTTACCACTTACATACGATTTATTCAAAAATGATGCCCTTATTTTTGAAAATATGAATACGGATGAAATCTCTATTCGTTCTCATAAACATAATAAATTTGTAAAAGTAGAATTTGACGGATTCCCATTTGTCGGCGTATGGACACCCGGGGATAACGCACCTTTCTTATGTATTGAACCTTGGTACGGAATTGCTGATGAAATAAATCCAGCAAAAGATTTCAAGGAAAAAAAAGGAATTCAATCTTTGCAAGCGAATGAAACATTTACATGTCGTTATAGTATTACAATCGGCTAAGTTACTCTATCCCCTACTTCAAAGAAACATATAAGTAGGGGATCATCTTATAATTTGGAGGTTTCTCATTTTGATTGAAGTGTATATTGATGGTGCATCAAAAGGAAATCCTGGTCCTTCTGGTGCGGGGGTATTTATTAAAGGGGTTCAACCAGCTATACAATTATCATTGCCCCTTGGGACAATGTCCAATCACGAAGCAGAATACCACGCTTTACTTGCTGCATTAAAATATTGCACGGAGCATAATTATAACATTGTCTCTTTTCGTACAGATTCTCAACTTGTCGAGCGAGCTGTTGAAAAAGAATACGCAAAAAATAAAATGTTTGCACCACTATTAGAGGAAGCATTACAGTACATAAAAAGTTTCGATCTCTTTTTTATTAAGTGGATTCCAAGTAGTCAAAATAAAGTTGCTGATGAATTAGCTAGAAAAGCTATCTTACAAAATTAACGGGGGTATGAGTGTGAAAAAAGATTGGGTTGCTCCTCTTGCTTTATTATTTGTCTCTTTTATTTGGGGAGCTACGTTTGTTGTCGTTCAAAATGCTATGTCTTTCGTTGGTCCATTTACTTTTAATGGTATTCGCTTTTTATTCGCTGGAATTATTTTATTATTCGTTCAAATGATTTTCTCAAAAAAATCTTCAAAACAAGATATAAAACAGAGTAGTCTCGCTGGATTAATCGTTGGATTCTTTTTATGTGTTGGCTATGTATTACAAACATTCGGCTTACTTTATACAACTTCTTCAAAAGCAGGTTTCTTAACAGGGCTTAGTATCGTTATGGTACCAATTTTATCTTTTATCTTTTTAAAACAAAAAGCTACCATTTTTATCGTACTTGGTATCGCTGTAGCAACAGCAGGTTTATACTTATTAACGGCTGGTGATTCTTTTCAATTGAACATTGGAGATATACTCGTTCTCGGTTGTGCAGTTGCTTTCGCTGCCCATATTCTTGTTAATGGCTTCTTTTCTAAGAAAATATCACCTTTATTGTTAAGCACGTCGCAAGTATTAGCTGTCGGTATGTTTTCTTCTATTTGCGCTTTTTTGTTTGAAGATTGGGAAAAATTATTTTCAGTAGCACTATGGACGAATTCTTCCTTTTTATTCGCCCTATTTCTAACTTCCCTATTCGCGACATCCATTGCTTTTTTCATTCAAACATCGGCACAAAAACATACGTCTCCAACGAGAGTAGCAATCATTTTCGCAATGGAGCCCGTTTTCGCTGCATTAACAGGCGTTCTTGTTGCAAACGAACAACTTTCCATTTCTGCTATTATCGGATGCCTATGTATTTTCTTAGGCATGGTTTTTGTTGAATTACCTTCCAAAACAAAAAAAGAAGCGCAGGCTGCGTGAAGTTACGCTTGTAACTTCCGCATAAAAGCCTTAGCGCTTTTTTTATCTGTAATCTCTTCTTCTTTCAATCGTTCTAATAACGCAACAAAATAACTCCCATCAAACTGTAATTGATGTTTAATTGTCGCTTCTATTGCTGCGTTCACAATTCCATCAGATGCACCAGTATATCCTTGTCCGAACATAATAAACCCTTGTGCTTCCTCTGATAATTTAAATCCCTTCGTATGTAAGAATGAAAGATAATCTTCTACTGTTTGCATGATATTCCCACCTACTCAAAAATTCTCCACTTCTTATCATACATGTTTTTACACGCCATGAGAATGAAATTTATTTGACAACTTTGTAAATCTATCGTCTACTTCGCAGACAATAGAGGATTTCCCTACAATATGAATGAATATGTATAGTGGCACTTATTTCATAATTAAAGGGGAGACACGATGAAACAAGCACTATTAATTATCGATGCGCAGCAAGAATTAATGGATGGAAATGAACAAGAAAATGAAGTTTTTCGTAAAACCGAGTTATTATCCACACTAAATACAGCTGTACAGAAAGCAATCGATTCAAATGCCCTTATTGTTTTCGTAAGAGATATCGATGTTGCCTCTGGTAGCGGAGAAGGATTTGAAGTACATAATCAAATTAAAGTACCTCAGTCTGCAATCCTTATTAATAAAGCAGCAACAAACTCGTTCTATGGCACTTCTTTACTTGAACTTTTAAAAGAAGAAAAAATTAACCATATCGTTATCGGTGGATGTAAAACAGAACATTGCATCGACACCGCAGTTAGAACAGCTACTGTACAAGGATTTGACGTTACATTAATTAAAAACGGGCATTCCACAACTGATTCTAACGTATTATCTGCAGAGCAAATTATTGGTCATCATAATAAAATTCTACATGGACATTATAACGTTGATCATTTTTCAATGGTTAGAGATGTCGAGGAAGACCTTTTTCAACCTATTCATGATCAATATCGCGATTAAGTTGGCTATAAAAAAGAATCCTTTCACGAAAGGATTCTTTTTTATCCAAAAATTTGCGCCGCAATACTATACAGTTCATTACTCCTTTTTAATAATTCATTGCTATTTTTCATCATTATTGGTGGTGTATTAACCTTTTTAAAACCAGTAATCTCTAATTCTTTCATGAAACCTTCCTTTCCTTCTGGTACATCGATTCTTAATTTGCCATGATGCTCTCTTGCTAAATGATGAACAATTCGCATTGCCATTTCATCATTTTTAGCAACAACTGGACCTATTATTTTATTTTCCGGTGTTTGTACACTCAAACCATATCCTAATGCATTTTGTTCCTTATCCTTTACAACAATACACTGTTCACTTTGCATCATTCTTTTCGTTAAAAACTCTTCTCTATTTGTTCCAAACGCATATTCATCTAATTTTATTATTTCTTCTAAATCACACTCTTCATAATTCATTATATAATCTTCATTTCCTACACAATAATCATTCACATTGTACGAGTTACATATGTATTTAGAAACATAGCTTACTGCTCTAAATCCTAATTTTTCATATAGAGGCTTTCCCTCATCCGTAGCAATAAGCATAATGGGAGTTTGAACCGATACGCTCTTAATGCATGAATTCGTTATCGCCTTTCCAATCCCTCTCCCCTTATAATCTGGATGTACAATGACCATTCCGATAGACGCTAATTTCTCCCCATATAATATTATTGCCGCGCTAGCAATTAGTTCATCCCTCTCATTCCACACACCGTATACGATACCTGAGTCAAAAATAGTCTCAATTTCTTCTCTGTTATAATCCCACCCAATATAAGAAGATAATGCTACAATATCGCCTATTTGTTCTCCCCTAAGACGCTCCACCCTAATTTCCAATTCAATCATAATCCATCCCCTTATCTAGACATTTAAATCATTATTACCAAATCAACTTGTACATGTTTCACTTTATCTGTCACACACATATCCTATTTTGACCAAGACTATATTATAAATGAGGTGACAACATGCCCATTACGAATCGATTTTCTACCACCACTAACGGCGCACTCGCAATTACAGGTAATACACTCGGGTTAAGTAAAATTAGTAATCAAAACCGTGCTGGTACAATCGGGGCAATTGGTGCATTCGTAACTACGAATACTGCTTTACAAGTAACGACTTTTCCTGCTGGTACAACATTAAACTATACACAAAATAGTTCTACCGCTATTTTGAATATCCCTGCTGGTAGTACTATTCTTTACGCAGAACTCGTTTGGGGTGGAAACTATTTATCTCGTGATCAAAACATTACGAGTGTATTAGGAAACCCCGTTTCTTTTACAACACCTGTGTCAACATACTCAATTACCCCTTCGGCTGTTACAGCTTCAAATCAAACATTCGTTTCTGGATCTGTCACATTTGGATTTTACACACGATCAGCGGATGTAACGTCACTCGTTCAAGCTGCTGGATCTGGATCTTATACAACAGGTTCTGTTCCTGGACTTGTAGATCCTTTAGACGCTTCTAATGGAGCCATTAATTCTGCAGGATGGACGCTTATTGTCGCTTATCAAAACGGTTCCTTACCCGCAAGAAATTTAACAATTTACGTAGCTGGTAACCGCGTTTCTGTAGAAACCGGTAGTGCAGATGTATCTGTCTCAGGGTTTTTAACACCTGCCGGGGGACCTGTAAGCGGGAGATTATTTTTAAGTTCTACTGAAGGGGATGCTGATTTAACTGGGGATCAAGCTTTATTTGGACCAAATTTCAGTTCATTAAATGCATTATCTGGGCCAAATAATGCTGTAAATAATTTCTTCGGTTCTCAAGTAAATAACGCTGCCGGAAATTTAGATACAACTGGTACATTTGGAACGCGAAACCAGAGTGCCTCTACAAGTACAAATATCTCCGCTGGAAGACAAGGATGGGACATTACTTCCATTGATATTTCTCCTTATTTAACAAATTCCCAAGTATCTGCCTCAATTCGTTTAACTACTAACGGGGATGCATATATGTTAAATACAGTCGGTTTACAAATCAATATAAACTCACCTAATATACAAGCAACTAAAAGCGTGAATAAAAGTGTCGCTACAATTGGAGATATTCTAACCTATACAGTTACTGTTCCTAACACCGGGCTTCTTCCTGCAAATAACGTTACTTTTACAGATGTTCTCCCTAACGGTACTTCCTTTATACCTGGAAGCGTAACGATAGATAACGTACCACAAACAAACGCAAATCCGGTCGCCGGTATATCTCTGGGGACAATTAATAATGGCTCTTCTCGTACAGTAGCTTTCCAAGCGACTGTCGTTTCTCTTCCAAGTCAAAATCCTATCTCTAACACTGCGAATATTACATTTCAATATACACCGATTGCCGGAGGAACGACTTTTAACGGTCTTGCAACAAGCAACTCTGCAGGAACACAAATTAACCTCGCAGATATTAATGGAACAAAATCAGTTAACAAAATCTTTACTGACATTGGTGAAACGTTAACTTACAGTATTGCCTTAGCTAATATAGGAAATATCGCTGCAACGAACGTTATATATACGGATCCAATTCCTAGTGGGACTACTTTCATTCCAGGAAGTGTAACTGTTAACGGAGTTATTCAAGCTGGAGCGAATCCCGCTAATGGTATATCCATTGGAACCATTGCTGCAAATTCTACTACTACTACTACTACTACTACTATTTCATTTCAAGTATTCGTTCCTTCTATCCCCCAAACAAATCCAATATTAAATAGTGGTACAACAACATATCAATACATTCCTGTGCCAAATCAGCCTGCAGTAAGCGGGACTGATACGACGAATATCGTATCTACTCAAGTGAATAACGCTACTGTAACTATGGCAAAAGCAGTAGATAAAAATTTTGCAGATATTGGTGATACGCTAACGTACACTGTTTCCTTTACAGGTACAGGTAATACGAATGCGAACAATGTTATTTTTACAGATGTCATTCCTACTGGAACAACTTTTGTTCTAAACAGTTTAACAATAGATGGAACGACACAAGTTGGAGCAAATCCTGCTAACGGTGTGAACATTGGATCTATCCCAACTGGCTCAACAAAAAATATTTCCTTTCAAGTAGTAGTAAACACAATACCCGCGTCAAATGTCGTATCTAATGGATCAAGCGCTTCTTATCAATATACCGTCAATCCTAGCCAATCACCAATTACAAAAAATATCTCTTCTAATCTTGTTTCCACTCAAATTAACAACGCGAATTTAACATTAACAAAATCAACAAACAAACAATTTGCCACAATTGGCGAAACGATAAGTTATACAATCCTCATTACAAACAGTGGAAATACAGCTGCAACTAACGTGCAACTAACAGATCCACTTCCAAATGGAACGATATTGACTCCTGGTACTGTAACATTAAACGGAGTTTTGCAAAATGTAGATTCTCTCGTTGCTTTACCTATCGGCACAATTCCTGGCGGAGCTACTTTTACACTTTCTTTCCAAGTAACAGTCATCAATATTACCGCCCAAAATCCTATCATTAATAATGCTTTCGTTTCTTATTTATATAGTGTAAATCCAAGTCTGCCACCAACTTCAAAAACAGCAAATTCTAATTCTGTTACATCAACAATTAGACTAGCAAATCTTCAAGCTACTAAATCTGTAGATAAAACATTTGCGGAAGTTGGAGATGTATTAACTTATACCTTTGCTCTTACAAACGATGGAAATGTTGCGGCGAACAATGTATTACTATCCGATTCAATTGCGAATGGTACTGCCTTTGTACCAAACAGTGTTACGATTAACAATGTTGCTCAGCCAGGTGCTACACCAGCTAGCATCAATATTGGTAGCATCAATGCTAATACTACAATTACAGCTTCATTCCGAGTATTAATAACTAGCATTCCAAACCCAAATCCTATTTCAAATAGCGCTTCCATCTCCTATAACTTTATTGTTGATCCAAATGCTTCACCTGTAAGTAAAAATACAACTTCAACTACTACATTTACTCAAGTAAACAATGCAAATGTCATTTCGGCAAAAACAGTGGATCGAGAGTTCGCTACTGTTGGAGATATATTAACTTATAGCGTTATTTTAACGAATGCAGGAAGTGTTTCTGCTGATAGTCCAACTTTCGTAGATACAAATCCAGATGGCACTACCTTTATTCCAAACACTTTCCTTATTAACGGTGTACTTCAAAATAATGCAGATCCAAATATAGGTGTTCCGTTACCTGCCATTCCTGCTAGCGGCTCACTTACCGTCTCGTATCAAGTAACTGTCACCTCTTTACCAGCACAAAATCCAACAACAAATTCATCTAGTACACAATATAGCTTTATTCTAAATCCAGGCGATCCGCCAACTATAGAAACTTCTTTAAGTAACACTGTAAGTACACAAATTAATTTAGCAAATGTAGTTATTGTCAAAGAGGCAGATTTAACTATCGCCGATGTTGGGCAACCAATCACATATACAATTTCCTTAGCTAACCTTGGCAATACTACAGCAAATAATGTTGTTGTTATCGATATACTTCCTGCAGGTACAACTCTCGTACCAAATAGTATTTTTATCGGTGGTGCTTTACATCTAGGCGCAGACCCAAATACCGGGCTTCAAGTCGGCTCCATTCCTGCTGGTGGTTTTACAACGATTATTTTTCAAATAAGTGCAAATGGGATACCTTCACCAAATCCTGTTCAAAATAGCGCTTCACTTCAATATAGCTTTATTGCTGATCCAAATTTACCTGCTGTGGTGAAAAACGCTACTAGTAATATAGTAACTACACAAATTAATACCGCTAATATTGTTGCTACGAAACTAACGAGCACAAATTTCGCTGATGTTGGCGATGTCATAACGTATGCAACAATTTTAACGAATAACGGCAATATCCCTGCCTCTAATGTAACGTTTACAGATATCATTCCAACTGGTTCCATCTTCCTTCCTAATACTGTAACGATTAACGGTGTCCCTATAGCCAACGCAAATCCTGCTAATGGTATTTTTATAGGTACGATAGGAGCGAGCTCATCACGTACCGTTGCATTCCAAGTTTTTGTACCAACTATTCCTAGTGCAAATCCGATTACAAATCAATCAAGCACTACATTCCAATACACGTACGATCCATCCAAACCAACTGTAATGCAGATGGTGGCCTCTAACACTGTACAGACAACTATTAATAACGCTACGATTACCTCTGCAAAATCCGTAGATAAACAGTTCGCTAACGTAAATGATATTATTACGTATACGACTACTTTAACGAATAATGGAAACACACTTGCATCAAGTATAGTATTTACAGATGCCATTCCAAGCGGGACGTCTTTTATTCCAAATAGTGTAACAGTAAATGGTACTACACTCTCTAATGCAAACCCTGCTAACGGCATAGCAATTGATCCGATAAATCCCAATACAAATACAACAATCTCATTTCAAGTAATCGTAAATTCCATCCCTAGCCCGAATCCAATCCCGAACCAAAGTAACACAACGTACCTATATGTCGTAAATCCGAACTTACCCCCAGTATCCGCCAATGCATTAAGTAATGTAATAACAACCCAAATCAATAATGCTACGATTATCGCTACGAAATCAGTGAATACACCGACCGCTGCAATTGGAGATATCGTTACTTATACGATTGCAGTTACGAACACAGGAAATATCCCTGCTAGTGCTACAGTTTTAACAGATGGACTTGGACCAGGTGCATCCTTCATCCCAAATTCCGTTACGATAAATAACGTTTCCCAACCTGGAGTAGATCCTTCATTAGGTATTCATTTAGACGATATTTCACCAGGAGGCACTACTTTCATTACATTCCAAGTGAAAATCCTCGCTATTCCACCTAGTGGAACTTTAACGAATAATGCTCTTGTAAACTACGAATATGCAGTGAATCCAACTGAAACACCAGCTGTTAGTAGTACCATTACAAACACGACAGTTACACCAATTATTGACGCTACTTTAGTAATAAATAAAAATGCTAGTACAACTTTCGCTACAATTGGGGATACGATTACATTCACTTCATCTGTTACAAATACAGGAAATACTACTGCTAACAACGTTGTTTTTACAGATTCAATTCCAAATGGTACTGCCTTTGTCCCAAATAGCTTTAAAATAAATGGTGTAACTGTCCCGAATGCCAATCCACAAAACGGTATTACTATTGGTAACTTGAATTCAAATGCATCGGTTACACTTAGTTTCCAAGTAAATATTACAACTCTTCCAAACCCTAATCCAATTCCTAACAAATCATCGCTTCAATATAGCTTTATTGTTGATATAAATGAACCGCCTGTTTCACGAACCGTTAAATCCAATAAAACTTTTACTCAAGTAAATACTGCCTCCGTTATCGCAACAAAAACTGCGAGCAGTACATTTGCCGCTGTTGGAGATACAATTACGTATACAACTACGCTCACTAATAGCGGAAATACTACTGCTAACACACCTGTTTTTATCGATATATTACCACCTGAACTTTCATTCGTGCCTGATAGCGTACAAATTAACACTATCCCACAACTCGGCTTTAGACCAGATAGCGGAATTTCTTTAGACGCAATTCCAGTTGCAGGAACGACAACAATTAGTTTTCAAGCGATCGTCGGATCAATACCAGCTACAAATCCAACGTTGAATCAATCCAGCACGACATATTCTATCATTGTGGATCCTACCCAGCCGCCAGTGACAGAAACAGCTACAAGTAATCCAACTTTAGTGCAAATTAACGAAGCAATTATTCAAGCAACGAAAAGTGTGGATCGTATATTTTCTGACATCGCACCTGGAAATTCATTTTTAACTTATACAGTTTTATTAGAGAATATAGGAAACGCAACTGCTACGAATATCACTTTTACAGATTCAATTCCAAATAATACAGTATTTATAGAAGATAGCGTTCGAGTAGGCGGAGTTTTATTACCTGGAGTAAATCCAGCGAACGGGATACCAATTGGGGATATTATTGCAGGAGATTTTATAAACGTCACCTTCCGTGTGCAAGTAGTTAGTATTCCAAATCCAATTTTCACAATTGGACCGGGAGGTCCAAACTCACCGGTTGTAAATGGTGCTTCTATTAATTATCAATTTATGACAGGACCTAATTTACCACTTGTTTCACGAAGTACGACATCTAATTCTGTTTCGACACAAATAAATGCTGGGGAAATCGCACTCGTTAAATCTGTAGATAAAACTTTTGCAACGATTGGCGATACCATTTCTTATACAATCACATTAAGTAATCCTGGAAATGTCACTTCACAAAATATAATTTTCACGGATATTTTGCCTGATGGAACGACATTTATATCTGGCACTCTTTTAAATGATTCTGGTGCACAGCAAATTGGAAATCCTGGGAACGGGATTCAAATTGGAAATATAAACCCTGGTAGTACGGTTGCTATTACGATAAACGTACTTGTAACAAACATTCCAAGTATAAATCCAATTTCAAATTTTAGTTCTGTACAGTTTGCACATGTGGTCGATCCTAGCCAACCTGCCGTATCACAAACGAATGTATCTAATGCAGTTTCAACAACAATTAATAGCGCAATATTAAATACAACAAAAACTGTTGATAAATCTATTATTTCCGTCGGTGATACACTTACGTATACAACGACTATTACGAATACAGGAAATACACCAGCAACTAATATAACATTTACGAGCGCCATTCCAGCTAGCACTACATTTATACCAAATTCAGTCACAATAAATGGAGTTCAGCAGCCTGGGGCACAGCCAGCACTTGGATTCAACATACCCAATATAGCTCCTGGTGAAACAGTAACTGTTACTTTCCAAGTAAATGTTATTTCTATTCCCCCTTCAAGTTCGATTATGGGTAATGACACAATTTTATATTCTTATACTATTGATCCAAACGGAACTCCTGCGACAACTTCTACTTCAACAAATATCGTTACAAATCCAGTACTAGATGCTATGTTAACGATGGTAAAATCGGTCGATCAAACGCTTGTAACACTAAGTGATACGATTACCTATACAACAATTTTAACGAATAACGGTAATACAAATGCAACTACTATTACTTTCACTGATCTTATACCAGATGGTACAACGCTCGTTTCTGATAGTGTCACAATAAATGGAATCACACAACTTGGCCTTAATCCTAATACAGGTATTACAATCGGATCAATTGCTCCTAACAGCTCAATAGCAATAGCATTTCAAGTTACCGCTACTTCTACACCAGCCCAAAATCCTATTGCCAATTCCGCCACTGCTTCTTACACATTCATCGCCGATCCAAATGCACCAATTGTTTCAAGAACTGCTACTTCAAATACAGTTTTTACTACCATTAATACTGCTACCATTCTTTCATCAAAACAAGTCGATAAATCATTTAGTCATATCGGGGACACACTCACTTATACTGTTACCTTAACAAACAATGGAAACTCATCCGCGCAAAATGTTATATTCACAGATACTGTGCCGAACGGAACTACATTTATTACAAACTCATTTTCTATTAACGGGGTTCCTCAAAGTGGCGCGAATCCAGTGAATGGTGTAAATATCGGACCTATAACCGCTGGGAATACAGTAACAGTTTCGTTCCAAGTTACTGTAACATCATTACCAACCGAAAACCCAGTTGTAAATTTCTCATCAACATCGTATCAATTAGTCTCACCGCCTGATGCAGAAACTTCAATTAGCAATCCTGTTTCAACGCAAATTAAAGAAGCTATATTATCCATGACGAAAAATGAAAGTGTATCCTTTATAGACGTCGGGCAAACTGCTTTTTACACTACTTCTATTTCGAATATAGGAAATACAGATGCAGCCAACATTGTATTCACAGATGTATTACCGAGCGGACTCACATTTATTCCTAACACATTAACTGTTGATGGTATTTTACAACCTGACGCAAATCCGAATACAGGTGTATTACTTGCAGCACTTCCGCCTAATGAAATATATAGTATCGTCTTTCAAGTTACAGTGAACAGCATCCCACCTAATAATCCTGCACCAAATACAGCATCAACGACGTATGAGTTTACTGTTGACCCTGTTAATCCTCCCGTTTCAAGTACAGCTAATTCTAACACGACACTTCTTCAAATAAACAATGCAACTATTATTAGTAAAAAAACAGCTAATCTTACTTTTGCGGATGTTGGTAATACAATAACATTTACACTTAACCTTCCTAATACCGGGAATGTAGCTGCAACTGATGTTACCGTTATCGATATACTTGATAGCAACTTAAGTTTCGTTCCAAACAGTTTCACAGTTAATGGTCAAACCATTCCAAACGCTGATTTATCTACTGGGGTAAATATCGGTTCAATTAATGGTGGAAGCACATCAATCGTCACATTCCAAGCCATCGTTTCAACCCTCCCAATCAACAATCCTATTTCTAATTCGGCTCTGACCACTTACCGTTATATTGTTGATCCAGATCAGCCGTTCATTTCAACATCTAACCAATCTAATACAACGACGACACAAATTAATAGCGCTATCCTTACTGCACAAAAAAATTCAAATGTATCAACAGTAGATATTGGGCAAGATATTATCTACTCCGTTACGATTACAAATAGCGGAAATGTTAGTGCGACTAATGTTATTTTTACCGATATGATTCCAGTCGGAACTTCCTTTGAACCGAATAGTTTTACACTTAACGGAACTACCATCCCAAATGCAGACCTAATTACAGGCGTTCCACTTGGAGATATCGCACCAAACCAGTCTGTCATCGTAGCATTTCATATTAATGCCGATGAAATTCCGCCTATAAATCCAATTACCAATCAAGCTAGCGTTAGTTTCCAACATATCATCAATCCAGCTAATCCTCCTGTTTCAAAAAACATTACTTCAAATAATGTTACAACAACAATTGAAAGTGCTATTTTAACTACTACTAAAATCGGAGATAAAGCTTTTGCAACGATTGGTGATACGATTACGTATACAACTACGATTACAAATACAGGAAATATTCCTGCTAATAACGTTATTTTCTCAGACCCGATACCATCGTGGACACAATTTGTTGCAGGATCAGTTATTGTTGATGGCACTCCATTACCATCTACTTCTATCATTGACGGTATTGGCATAAATACGATCATTCCAAATCAAACTGTAACAATCATATTCCAAGTTCAAATCGTAAGCAATCCAACAACATTTACACCAGAACTCCAAAACTTAGGGTTTGTGAACTTCCAATATAACGTAGGAAATGCATTACAAGCTCAGCCTGGCAATGTAGAAACAAACGTCTTCGTTACTTCTATTAATTCAGCAATACTTTCAGCCGTAAAAACTGCTAATACAGCCTTTGCGAATATCGGAGATACGATCACTTATACAGTTTTACTTCAAAATAGCGGCAATACAAACGCTACGAATGTAAATTTCTCAGACTCGATTCCAGCAGGAACGACTTTTGTTGAAAATAGTTTCACTGTAAATGGAAGTACCATTCCAGGTGCAAATCCAAATAACGGAGTGAATATCGGAACCGTTAACGCGGGTAATTCCTTAACTGTTACTTTCCAAGTCATAGTTACATCTACTCCACCTTCGAACCCAATTACAAACGTTGCATCTATTCAATACGAATTTATTGTTGATCCGGCCTCTCCTCCTGTTACAGGAACAATAAATTCTAATAATGCTTCCACACAAATTAATAACGCGACTGTTACAACTGTTTTAGAAGCAAATCGATCAATCGTATCTATCGGAGATATCATTACGTATACAGCAACATTAACGAATACTGGAAACTTCCCTGCAAATTCTGTATTACTCATTAACGGAATTCCTGAAGGGGCATTATTTGTTCCCAATAGTGTCACGCTTAACGGGATTTCACTTCCAGATGCAAGTCCAACTCTCGGTATTCCAGTTGGTATTATCGCACCAGGTGATTCTGCTACTATTACGTTCCAATTTCTTACAATTTCGATTCCACCGCAAGGAGCGATTATAAATCAAGCACTTACAAGTTACACGTATATTGTCGATCCAAGCCAACTTCCAGTTACAGCAACATCTTCATCTAATACAGTGAATACAGCTGTCGTTGATGCATCGCTATCTGTAATTAAAAATACAGATTCCCTCGTACAGTCTACTGACGGTACAATCACTTACACTGTAGTCGTTCAAAATAACGGGAATACAACTGCGAATACAGTTACTTTAACAGATTTAGTCCCAGAAGGAACTGCATTTATTCCGAATAGCGTGACCATTAATGGCGTTTCAGCTCCAGGTACTGATCCAAACGTAGGAATCTCATTAAACTCCATTGCACCGTCGGAAATCGTCACGGTCACATTCCAAGTTATCGTTCAATCCATTCCAAGCGTGAATCCAATTTCTAATATAGCCCGTATTGACTATACTTTTATCGCTGATCCGAATGCTCCTATCATCTCTCGAACCGTTACGTCTAATCCAGTTTTCACACAAATTTCGGATGCGAATGTTCTTTCTTTAAAAGGAGTCAATGCACAACAAGCAACAACAAGTGATATTTTGACCTATACAATAACACTAGAAAATACCGGAAATATTTCAGCTACGAATCTCATATTTTCAGATACGATTCCAGAAGGAACTACATTCGTAGACAATAGTTTTACACTTAACGGAACAGCTATACTTGGTGCAAATCCAAATGTAGGTGTTACTTTGCCTAACCTAGCAGCAAACGCTACTCACCTTATTTCGTTCCAAATTCTTATTAACGATCCATTCTCACAACAATCGATTACAAATCAATCTAATACAACATATACAATTCAACCAGACCCAGGACAACCGCCTATTACTGAAACATCTACAAGTAATATTGTCATTACAAATTTCGTGCAAGCACAATTGACAATTACAAAAACGTCCAATCCAATAACTGTAGATATTGGCGGAACTATACTTTATATTTCTGAAGTGAAAAATACCGGAAATGTTGACGCAATAAATATTACTTTTACAGATTCTATTCCAGCTGGGACTACATTCGTTCCAGACAGTGTCACAATTAACGGTGTACTTCAGCCTGGTGCAAATCCAGAAAACGGAATACCAATTGGAACGATTCCACCAAACAGTTCCAAAACAATACTATTTCAAGTACAAACAAATAATCCACCAACTGAAACCGAAATTGTAAATCAATCATCTGTAAATTACCAATATGTAAGTATTCCTACAGCTCCACCAGTGAATCGCACTACAAATTCTAATATCGTTACAACATCACTTCAAAATGCAAATATTATTTCTGTTAAACAGGCGGATGTTACTTTCGTATCAATCGGGCAAATTATTACCTACACAAATACACTACAAAATATAGGAACTGTTCCAGCTAACAATACGGTGTTCATTGACAACATTCCGGAAGGTACTATATTCATTGAAGATAGCTTATCAATAAATAATGTCATTCAGCCTGGTGCGAACCCTGAGAATGGAGTAACTCTCGGTACGATACAACCAGATGAAACAGCCACTATTTCATTCCAAGTACAACTTACAAGTATACCAGAGGGCAACACAGTCATTAACATTTCAGACACTTCGTATGAATACCAAATTGACCCTAGTTCCCCTATTATTCAGCGTAGATCGGTATCAAATGCAGTAAACATTGAAGTGCGGACGGCAAATGTTAATGCAATTAAATCCGCTAACAGATCTATTACACGCATCGGTCAAATTATCACATATACAGTCGCCGTTACAAACGCTGGTACAGTACCTATTACAAATACTCTCCTAATTGACGCAATTGCTGCCGGCACCACATTCGTTCCAAATAGCATCCTTGTAGATGGCATACCAAGACCTAACGAAAATCCAATTACCGGAATCACCCTTGATATTATCCTTCCAAACAATACAATTATCGTTACATTCCAAGTAAATGTAATCTCTATTCCTTCTCAAAATAACATTAATAATATCGCCGTCATCCACTATGAGTATCAGCCAGACCCAAGCTTACCACCAATTTCAGAAACGATATCTTCCAATACTACAAATATACAATTTATTGATGTTATTCTTACCGCTACAAAATCCACTAATAAAGTATTAGCTAATATTGATGACACCATTGAATATACAGTATTCATTCAAAATAACGGATCTACTACAACTAACTCCATCTTTTTTACAGATACTATAGAAGATGGAACAGTATTTATTCCGGGAAGTGTAACAGTGAACAACACTGTACTTCCTGCAGCAGATCCGAATATCGGCTTTTCCATTCCTAATATTGCGTCAGGGCAAGCGACTACAATAACGTTCCAAGTCTCCGTTACGAATTTACCAGCTGTAAATCCAACGCCTAATACTGCAAACATCGTCTACGACTTTATTTTTAATCCTGACTTTGCACCAATTCAAAAATCTACTACTTCCAATACTACTTTCGTCCAAATTAATGACGCTGATATCGTTTCACTGAAAACTGTTGATTTAACTTCTGTAACGATTGGTGACATTTTAACTTATACAACAACTTTAACGAATATAGGAAATGCAGATGCTACTGCCCTTGTATTTACAGACAATATTCCTGTTGGAACAACCTTTATAGACGGTAGCGTTTTAGTAAATAATATTCCTCAGCTTAACGCGAACCCAAGTACTGGTATACTTGTAGGAACGATTGCTCCTAACGTTTCTATCCTAGTCACATTTTCCGTTACTGTGGTAGCTCTTCCAGCTAGCGATCGTATTCAAAATCAATCAACTTCTCGTTATACAATTAATAGCGAAGAACAAATATCGACTAGTAATATTACCTTCACTGAAGTTATTTCTGCTAGTGTAATTGCGACAAAAACAACGCCTATCCAATATGCTGACCTACAAACGATTATCCCTTACACAATTTCCATCACAAACAATGGAAATATACAAGTGGAAAACATTATCGTTACAGATATCATCCCAGCAAATACGAGCTTTATAGAGAATAGTGTTATTGTGAATGGAAACGCTCGTCCAAATGACAATCCACTTAGCGGGATACCAATTGATAACATTCCGCCTCATACGACAGCAACTATCCTATTTCAAGTACGGGTTACTTCGATTCCGCAAACCAATCCAATCTCTAACACGAGTACAATTGAATACCAATACACTGTCCCTAATCGACCACCTATTACCGAAACTATTCTTTCATCAGCTGCCGTAACGGCAATTAATCATGCGACTTTGAATAGTAATAAAACTGTTGACCTTGCATTTGCAACAGTCGGTGACACGTTAACGTATACGATTACACTCAATCAAACTGGTAATGTTGCAGCAAATGATGTAGTCATTCAAGATATTATTCCTCAAGGTACTACGTTTATAGAAAATAGCGTCATTGTAAACGGAGAAACTCTTCCGGGAGTTAATCCAGTAAGTGGTATACCAATTGGCACTATAATTGTAGGCGGAAATGCTATCGCTTCATTCCAAGTTTCTGTGACTTCTATTCCAACACCAAATGAACTCAACAACAAAGCAATTACTACCTTTAACTATATAGTCAATCCAAATAACGTACCTGTTACGAATACAACTACAACAAATACCGTCACAACAACCGTTCAAAATGATAATGTCGTTGCTATTAAGTCTGTTGATGTAACGAATGCCTTACCTGGTCAAATTGTAACGTATACAATTACGATTACGAATAGCGGTAATGTAACGATTGAAGATCTTTTGGCCATAGACACCGCACCAGTAAATACAACTTTCGTTACGGGCAGCGTTACGATTAACGGAATCAATCAACCTAATGCAAATCCTGAAAATGGTATTACATTAGGAAACCTTTCTCCTAATGAATCTACTATCATTACTTTCCAAGTAACAATATCTCCTGCAACTCTCCAATCTGCCATCAATAACAATGCGTCTGTTTCCTATACTGTTATCATTGATCCGAATGAACCGCCTATTACAATTACAAAGCAAACAAATACCGTTACAACAACTGTAGTTGATCCAATGGTTCGAATTAACAAAACAGCCGACACATCTATTGCCGTTATAGGAGATATTATTACATTCACATTAGTGGTATTGAATCATTCTCCGATTCCTACGATAAGCACTTCTATTTTAGATACCATTCCAGCTGGTACAACATTTATAGAAAACAGCGTAACAATTAACGGTACTCCGGTACCAAATGTTCGTCCAAACACTGGTATTAATATCGGCGCCTTACCTGCAGATGGAGTAGCAACGATAACATTTAAAGTTCTCGTCACTTCTATCCCTTCAAACAGTACAATTATCAATTCTGCAACAGTTACAGCCGCATTCCAATTGACACCACAAGATCCAATTATTACTTTTATTGTTAATTCAAATATCGTTCGTATACCAGTTCAATTTATAACTGCGACAGTAATAAAAAACGCTTCCGTCAGCTCAGCTTATTTAAACCAACATTTTGATTATACGGTGCGCATTACGAATACTTCTGATATTTCACTTTCAAATGTTTCGTTACAAGATACCATTCCAGCAGGTTTACAATTTATGAACGGCACGGTCTTTATTAATGGGGAACGCTCTCCACTAGCGAATCCAAATATCGGTTTCCTAGTCGCTACTAATTTGGAACCAGACGAAACAATTATCGTGTTATTCACAGTACAAGTGATAAGTCCGCCTGTTAATAATGAATTTAAAAATACGGCCAATATTTCATTACAACTTCAAGTCTCGCCTACCGATCCACCAATTACAGTAACCGTTACAAGCAACGAAAACATCGTCACCTTTATTTCAGACAATCCAGATGAAACACTTCCAAATTTAAATTGCTTCTTTGACGGGGAACGTTTTATACGTATTACTCCTCGGAATATACGAAACTACTTTTGGGCTTGGGTATGGTGGAAGTGATTAAAAAAGAAAAAGCTTGTAGTTTGGATAGTATCCAAACTACAAGCTTTTTTCATAAGTAAAATTATCAATTGCTAGCAGCACTATATGCTACATGTCGTTTCTCAATTCTCTCTTCAATTTCTTTCATATTTTCTTTATTATTTAATAGTGATTGTTTATTTTCAATTAATAATTGTTTAAAAGATTTTCTCACTTTTTTTCTCATTTTCATTGTCCTCCTTGGGGGATGGTTTATATAAAAGATAAGGAATTATCTGTGTGCCCTTATAATAATTGATTGTTGTGAATTCCATTTGAACTTCATATGAAAATTCTGTTTATTTTCTGACAACTTTGTGAACAAAAAAAGAAAGACCGATTCATTCTAAATCGGTCTTTCTAATATTTATAACATATTTATTAATATTTCAGGTCTTCCCCAATTCATTTCGTTACAAACAAATCGTAGTTTTTCTTCGTCCATTGTGTGTAACCCTTCTTCTAATAAGCATGAAATTGGAACCTCACAATGAATTTGCGCTAATTGTAAAGAGATATTTAAGTTCTCTAAATCACTTTCAATTTTTGTACGCTGTGCTTTCGTTAATGATGCTATATTTTCTAGTACTGCCGATACTGTACCATGTTCTTGAATAAGCTTATACGCTGTTTTTTCACCAATACCTTTTACACCTGGATAATTATCGCTTGTATCTCCCATGAATGCTTTTGCATGGACAATTTGCCAAGGTTCTACACCTTTCTCTTCCATAATTTTCTCCGGTGTATAATACTCATAATTTCCAATTCCTTTACGAAGAAGCATAACTGTAACGTTCTTTTCAACAAGTTGAAGTAGATCTGTATCTCCAGTTAAAATATAAACTTCCGCTTCGTTACAATATTGTTTTGCAAGTGTACCGATACAATCATCCGCTTCATAACCTTTCATACCGATGACTGGAATAGATAATTTCGCAGTCATTTCTTGCACTAAATCAAATTGTGGAATTAATTCTTCCGGCGGTGCTGCACGATTTGCTTTATAATTCGAGAACGATTCTGTTCTAAATGTCGTACTTCCCATATCCCAGCACGTTACAATGTGTGTTGGCTCAATTGCTTGTGTTGCCGTTAATAAATGCTTCATATAACCATGAATCCCATTCGTTGGGGTACCATCTTGTCTCTTCATAAATTGTCCGTAGACACTTGTTGCGTAAAAAGCACGAAATAATAGTGCCATACCATCAACTAATAATACTTTTTTCATAATACCTCTCCTACTAACAAAAAATAATAACCTCACGTTATCACGTAAGGTTATATATAGATTACCATTCTACGTTTTTGTTCAACTTTGTCTATTATACATTGTTTTTTTATATTTAGCATCATTAACAAATTAAGACATTCTACCACAACAAGTATGAAGTATTCCTGAATACGTATTTTTACCTGTCGAAACAACTACAGCTTTTGCAGTTCCACCAACAATATACGTACCTTTGAAACATATATTTTCAAGTTCAAGTGGATTATAGTCTTTCATCCGTTTTAATGGAATAAATCGTTTACGTTCTAGATGATAGCAGCTTTCAAATTTCTCAATACTAGCATCGTTTCCTGTCAGCATAGATTCATTCACTAATAAATCATTTGCATAAATAATACGTACATCTGCTGGTACTGTATCGCCCTCTGAAAGAAAAATCATATCCCCAGGTACAAGCTCTTGTATTGGTAGCTTCATCATTTTCAATTCATTGTTTAGCCCTGTTAGGCTAGATGCTTCTACTCTAGAAACAGTAACTGTTTCACATTGTAATTCATCACTCACATTTTGTTTTGACAGACCTGGAATCATTTCACTTAGCTTCATCATTACTTCCGCAATACGTGCTCTTTTTGAAGTTAATTCATTTCGCCCGTATACTTGAATACGTTTTTGTGCCTCTTTCATAGATAGCCCGTCTCTTGTTGTTTTAAAATACGCAAATACAGATTTTACATCTCTTGTTGCGATTTCAATTAATAGATCTTTATTCTTTTGAAGCATTGTTTGTTCTTTCATTGCTTTTTTACTTAATTTATAAGTAGTGTTACCCACACTTTTATTTACATATAACATATTATCGTCTCCTCCTTTAAACATAGGAAGAAACGCTTTGTTTCTCAATTTATCCACTTTAGCGTGAAAGTGTCTAGCGCTGGAATACTCGAATAAACGCTACATTATGATAAATATAAAGGGAGGAACAAGTCGTTTCCTGCCTACATCATACATTTTTGATTTGAAGCATATGGGTAACGGAACCGAGTCAGAATTTGACATGCTCCTCACCTCCTCATTTATTTTTTAGTTATAATCTATACTATGAAATTACTCGTAGCTTTGTAACAAAAAAAGACCCTTACTCATAAGAGAGCAAAGGTCATTGCATACACAAATAAGCGATTCCTAATATAATTAGAAATCTACGGACCTCTCCCTCGTCGAGTTTTAGCACTGTATAGCATAGGTTCATTACCAGCTACGTTAAGAAAAACCTTAATTCGATCATTCCTGTTGACCCATTGGCGTCTCTCGACATTTTTGGGCAGTAGCATTTCTCTATACAGGAGCCTCACCTAACAGAGACTTATTTTAATTACATAGAAAATGTTACTCTTATTTAAAATAGATGTCAACACTTTGTATGGAAACTTTTCCTTATTACAACAACTACCTCTAGTAGAGTACACTAATACGCGTTCAACTACATAAAGTGAAACTTTAATCCGTAGGGGTGTGTTCATCCTCCACTGATTATTGGCCCTCACCAATCGGGCTTTTACGGGCTATTAATCTCCCAACTAACTTCTTTGCTCCAGCTGAATTTTGAGGTAGAAGTTTTACTGCCCACAAATAGCGGAATAAATTACTTGAACACATATTGCAAAAAATTAGCACATAAAAAATAAAATCCTTACTTTAAAACGTAAGGATTTTAATATGTTACACAACCAGCAATTACAACCCCGATTGAAAGTGATAAAAACATAAGGAATAGACCGACTGCTTGATTATCTTCTTCAAGGCTTTTATTAATGTTAAAACGTGGTGTAAGCCATTCTGCTAAATAAAATACAACAATCTGTGCTAATATCCCAACTGCTCCCCACGAAACCATATCCAAAAGTGAAATAGAATTAGCAGCTGTTGAATATAAAACGATAGCTAGCCCAAGTACTCTTCCCCCAAGTACATAGCTTACCGCTTTGTTCCCTTGAGCCATTAACTTGAACTCTTTCACTTTCGTTGTTACTTCCATAAGAAAAAGGCCGATACATAGTAGCGCAAGTGATACTCCTAAATATAATAAAAAATTAATCATTTATTTTCCCCCTTTCTAATACCTACCGGTAAATAATACGATTCATTCCCTGTAATTTTTCCTCCAGCACGTATTCCGATACCGCTCGCTTTTCCAGCAATTAAAAACGCCCCAAATACATATGAGAGCTCTTCAATCCCTTTTTCAGTTTCCAGAACAACTACTGGAAGCTCTATATATTCTTGAAATATCGGTAGTGACGTTTTATATGTTTCATGCACATTTCGAATTATTATACTTGCGTCTTTATCACGAATCGTAATCGTATCCCCTTCCCTACCAAACGAAGGTTTTTGAACGAAAGAATTCTTTTCCAAAAATAAATCTGGCTCTAAATATGTAGGTAGCATGTATTCTTTAATCCACTGTTGTTCCTCACTTGTGTAAAAAGCACCTTCTTCTGCTAATCCCCAAATAAGACATTGAATTGATTTAGGCTGAAGTAAAAACGCCGATACAGGATTTATAATAAAAAGCTTTCCTTCTTTCACAAGTTGCAAAAGTTCCACTCCTACCAAATCCCCTGTTTCCGGGTCTTGATCTTCAATCAAATCTTCAATCGGATATGTTTGACGATACAAAACATCGATTCGTACACCATCTCCATCTACTAATGCATCATCAGTAATTCTAAGCTCCGACATTGGCATCACTTTATTTTCAACTTGACATAACTGACTCAAATACATAGTCGTATTCCAATCTTCTATATGTTCATGATGAGATGTAAAAACGACATTTGGAGTCTCTATCCCTTTTGCCGCTTCCATTACAGCCTTTGTAACACCAGAAGACAGTAAACGCTCTTCATTTGCATTTGGGTTATCATAGCCTAGTTCTTCACAAACTTTCCCATTCATTTGAAAGCATTCTACAATAAAAGTTGGTGTATCAATATTAAACTCAAGCATTTTAATACAATTATCATCTGTTAAGGCAAAATCAAATCGTGAAATAACAGATTCAGGATACATTCCTTTCATCCTAATAAAAGGCAAGCTTGTAGGTGGAAAACCAAACTCTAGCAGCTGCTCGTCAGATAAACTCCGAAGAATTCTAGCAGTCTTAAAAAATATTCTCCCCATTCTTTCAGTCGCTACTTGCAACTGTTTCATAGTTTGCTCTGTTATTGGAAAAACATGAAACAAACTATACTCACTTTCATATAAATCCGACCAAAAATTCAGATATTTCGAATAAAACTCTTTTCGACCACTTATGTATTGCGACATATTTTAGCCCCCAAATCCTCCCTTTGAACCACTTCCAATTCCACCTTTAAATTCCGCAGACGATTGATAAGATTTAAACGCCGATGAATTTTTAAAAGTGGATTTATTTTGATAGTAACTCCCACCATAGAAGTAATGCCCACGATAACCTGAACTACTATCATCACATTGCCATACCCCAAGTTCATCATCCCAATCCCAATCTGAACAACTATTATCATTTGGTTTTGGGGGAAGATCTTGTGCGCAGCCAAATAAAGTGCCAGTCATTAAAGACGTTACGACACCACCTACTAGCCATTTCGTTTTTGTCACCTTCGCACTCCCCTTTTTAAATTCTATTCCTATTATATAAGATAGCATGATAAAGTAGAAGAAAAAGGAAGAAGAGGGATAAAATGCGCTTAGAATATCGACTTAATGATGAAACGAAAAGGTATCCTGCTTTATGGAACTACGCAAACATTTCTAATTCTGAAATCATCGCACGCATGACGTGTGAATATTTTATAAAAGATAACAAGACATATGTTGTTACTGCAACTTCAGTAGATCCAGACGGAACAGCAGTTATATATGTTCAAAAAGAAGCGTTTTCCAATGACCCTTCAGATCCTACATACTCTCACATCGGTTTTGAGGTTAGAGAACTAAGTGAAACGAGTTCAAGCATAATAGATCGGAAAGATGTATGGAACTATGAAGAAATTTTGCCATCTCTTCATTCAGATCTTATATATATTCGGCGCGACGGCATGCATATGGAGTTCGCTTTAGATTCAAGAGAGATTGATGAAGATAGAAAGTGCTATATTTATTATGGAAACTTCACAGGTGAATCCAGATAAAATAGATATATTTATGCAACAAAAAAACCTTACGTATAAAACGTAAGGTTTTTATATAGCCCCACATATGCCGTTCTCTCTAGATGTCCATAAACCTGCTCTCACAGGTGGATGCTCTCACAAATGTTTGTAACTTCCTTCTTAAAAAGACGGCTTGTTAGCTACATTTAAATATTGAACTTCCATATTAAACTTATTGGTTTAAGACATGCATAAGCTACGTACACCGTAGGAATTTTATATAATGTTAGTTGAAATAAGACCCCCGCACGTGCCGCTCCTCGTAAATGTCCAAAAACCCGCTACTCGCAGGTGGATGCCCTCACAGTTACCGTACATCTTCCCCCACAAGGAAGGCTTGATGATGGTCGCTAAATATTGAGCTTCCGTATAACTAACATCGGTTTTAGACATAAATAAGTTACGTACACCGCAGGATGTATTATTTACTTGTCGTTATATTATCACATTGTTTCCAATGTGTAAAATACAAAGTTTTTCGAGCAATTTCTTGCTTGTGACCTTATTTTAATACAAATTATTTTTGCATGCAAGTGATTAATCTTCTTCTTTTGCAATTTGATTTTCTGGATAAGAAATCCAATCACTCCAGCTACCTGCATACAATTTAACATTTTGGAATCCAGCTAATTTCAATGCAAGGATATTTGGACAGGCTGTAACACCAGAACCACAATATACAATTGTTTCCTTATCTTTCGAAAGATTTCGGAATCGTTCTTGTTGCCCAGCTTCATTCTTAAATTGTCCTGATTGTACAATTCCATCCTTCCAAAAATAGTTTACTGCTGTCGGAATATGTCCTGCTTTTGGATCAACTAGTTCCTCTACACCAGCATAACGTTTTGGCTCTCTAGAATCAATTAACGTAACATCTGCACCTGAATGAATATTCTCTCTCACCGTTTCCATCGTTACAAGCATATGATCTTGTACATTTGCTTTGAATGTTTTTCGTATAGCAACAGGAATTTCCGGTGTTATCGGTAGTCCATTCTCTTTCCAAGCTGGAAATCCACCATCTAATATATATACTTTCTCATGTCCTACATAGTTTAATAACCACCAGAGACGCGAAGCATTCGCACCCGCTTGACTGTCATATGCAATTACTGTCGTATGTTCACCAATACCAGCTTGTGAAAGCTTGTCTGCAAACTCCTCAATATTCGGCAATGGATGGCGACCACCATGTTTTGTTACAGGACTTGATAAATCTAAATTCAAATCAAAATATAACGCATGAAGAATATGTTCTTCCTCATACTTTTCTCTACCCCAATTAGGATTCGCTAAATCAAAACGACAATCGATTATACGGACATTCTCATCTTCTATATGCTCACGTAACCATTCGACTGTAACTATCATCTTTAACGACCTTCTTTCTCTTGCAAACGACTTACATACTCCATAACCATTTCTTCTGTAACAAATTTACGCTGTAGTGTAACACCATTTTTTGCAAGATCATTAATTTGCTTTGTTACAACATTAATGACATCAACCGAAAATTCTTTCCCCTTTGACGCAAGAGATACGGCTGCTTCAATAGCTGCTTCACGCTGCGCATCTAATTGTAAACATGCTTTTACACTTTCATTTTGTTTACGAGAATGTGCTGTAATTGCTTTATGTACTTCCATCTTCTCTTCCCCCTAAATAAGTTATACGTTCTTATTCAATTCCATTGCAAGCCGAATCATATCACGACATACAATCCCATTTTCAATAATCTCTTCTTCATAATGCTTTGAAAAGTAATCAAAATCAATAGAAAAAATACGAAATCCACATTTTTGATATAAAGCAAGTTGTGAAACACTAGAATTGCCTGTACCAACTTCAAGTTTTGACATACCATATCCTTTAGCAGTTTCTACGGCATGACTTAATAGCTGCTTTCCAATCCCTTTTCCTTGCAAATGCTCTACAACCGCAATATTCATAATTTCCATCGTCTTTGGTCTTGTTTCTAACAACACATATACACCAACCACTTTCCCCTCTACTTTAGCTACATATACCATTCCTCTCTGTATATATGTAGCGATTTGCCGCTCGCTTGGATCAGCAAGCAAGAGTAAAGACTTTGGCACATTATCTTTAGAAACACGATTTAATACAACATCCATAAAAATTCCCCCTTCTCTATTGTTCTAAACCCTCCTTGTCTACCATAAGTAATAGAAAGGAGGGATTCACCATGGACAACAATGAGAAAAAATGCAACGTCATCTCCATTGATGGAAAGAAAAAGAAGAGCGACACATATTCCTATCCCAAATTAGTAGTCGAAAACAAAACATATGAGTTTTCTTCATTCGTCTTATGCGGTGAAACACCAGACGGCAGACGCTTAGTTCTTACTCATATGATTTCTACTGATGAATTCGCAGGGTTCGTAAAATCTTTAGATACTGTATTACAAAAGAAAATTGAACGAATCTTTTTTTCATAGCGACTATATAACATAAATTTCTTTTTCTATTTCTATTAACTGCTTTTGAAGCTCTTCTTTACTTTGCTCATATAGTGTTACATCAATTGTTTCAGCTAAAGCAAATAATATACTTTCATAATATTTCTCAACATCTTGTTGCATCACTTTTTGGAATAAATTCCATTTTGTATCCCACTCTTGCTTATAATGATGAACGAATAAATCTTCTTCATCAACTACATAGTTTGATACGAAAGGTTCTAGTACTCCTTTAGCGTCTTCTTGCATAAAAGCTTTATCATTTTTTTCAAAAAAGCTTTTCTCATTTTTAAAATGCGCTAGTGCCTTTTTGAAATCTTTTATTTCTATTGAAGGAAATGGCTCTTTATGTGTAATAACCTTATATTCATAATCTACTGTTCCACCCATAGAAATCGATTCATTTTCTCCTTTGCAGTTCACAACAATTTCATCCTTCGCGCGCTTCATCGCTTCATCTATCCATCTTTCAAGACGTAATGATGTCGCACGCATTTCTTGTAATAAATCATGTTGAATAAATGAAACTAATTCCATTACACACTGTTGCAACTGCGTTTTTACATTCCCATCCGTTCGAAGTGATGCTGGATTAATAAATTCAGTAAACACATCGTTATAGCGCAGGAATAAGCGTTGTTGTACGTAATAAAGCAATTCTTTCACTTCATTTTGCATTGCTTGTTCTTCAGCAAGCACACTATATGATGAAATAATATGAAGTAGCTGATCACGCTCTGCTTCATATTTTTTTGTTTGCTTCGCTTTCTCATCATTTCCCTGCTTTGCGCCATTTATCATATTTACTAGAAGCTGATTTGCTCCTTGCAATGCACCATATAAAGCATGCACAGATACAAGCATTAAATCCCTCATCATAAAGGATGTAAATGATTCTTCAAACTTAGCAATCCCAGAGTTTTGTAAGACGCCATACTTTTCTTTGTCAATACTTTTCCCTTGTTTTTCCTCAAGCGCACATAAACTTGAAATTGCAAATAAACGCGGATTTCTAATACCATATTGCAAGAGCTGATCTGCAATATAACCTTTTACCATTTCAAGTTCTTCTTCAGACTCTGCTAAATCGGCCGCATTAATTAAGAAGAACATTTTATCAAGCGCAAACGTATCCTTTACACGACCGAGCTGAATTAAAAATTCACGATCTGCACGAGAGAAAACATGATTATAGTATGTTACGAATAAAATAGCATCCGCATTTTTAATATACTGGAATGCAACATCCGTATGGCGGGCGTTAATAGAATCAGCTCCTGGTGTATCTACAAGAGCTACTCCTTGTCTTGTTAAAGCACAATCGTAATAAAGCTCCATATACTCAACAAAGCATGATTTTTCTTCATTAGCTACATAATCAGAGAATTCTTCTAACGTTACTTGTACTTGTTCCCCTAAATGAGCAGCAACTACCTCATATCCTTTTTGTACCGCTCGTAAAAAGCTAAATGTTGTTTTTTGCTTCCCGCTCGGTGAAGGATATTTCATAATTTTATCAATTTGCGTTAACGCTTCATCTAACGTAGTAATCTCATAATGAAACAGCTTATAAACAGCTTTCACATCTTCTAATAGTGCTTGCTTTGATTTAAACTGAACAATTACTGTTCCGTGTGGTTTTTCCTCTGTAACCGGCAAAATTTGATTAATCGTTGCTGTCGTTGGGTTTGGTGATACAGGAAGCACCTTTTCACCGAGCAATGCGTTAGCAAATGATGATTTCCCAGCACTAAAAGCTCCAAATAATGCTACTGTAAATTGCTTCGTTTCTACACGCTGTCTTTTTCCAACTACTTCTTGCTGTAAATGTTTCAGTGTAGGCAATGGATCTAATATTGTTTCAGCTTTCTTCACTTTTTCTAATATACGCTGAATATTTAAAGCTGCCGTCCCTTTAATTTCTTCTTCACTAGCCATTTCGTTATCATTTACGATTTCTTGCTCTTGTAGCGTAAACTTCTCACTAACAATTTGTTTTTCACTTTGTAATATTTCGTCTATTCGCAATCCATCTGGTATAGAAATATGTTCATTCCAAACATCTCCTAAATAACTCTCATATTCCTCATACGCCTGAATGTATTGTAATTTCGTTTCTTTTGCTGTTTGTAACATCGTGTATTTTTCAATCTCTTCTTCAATACGAGCAACTTCTATCTTCGCTTTTTTCTGCAATGTACCCGTACTTTTCCCAAAGATTTGCTGGGATTTCATAAAGTATCTTTTTTTCAACTCATTTGCAACATCAGCGGTATATAGAAGTAAGTAATCACCAGTAAAGCCAGCCCCTTGTTTAATTGTCTCAGCCAATAATTCCGGCCCGAAAGCAATCTCTAGAGCATATATGTCCTTCCCAATTTCCTCTGTAAATAATCCCTCTTCTTTTAAGAAGGTTACAATGAATTCTTTCACATGAAAATCAAGTTGCGTTTCAACAGTCTTTTGAAGGGTGGAATGAAAAGCATCCACACGTCTCTGTTTTTCTTGCTCCGTCTTTCCCTTCGCAAATAGCAAACCAACTTTAAATTTCGTTAATTTCGTTTCTAAATACTCATTTGCCAATTCTCTCATTTCAAATGGCATTAAATACGCGTTATCTAATATAGCTTGTAAACCTTTAATAAATTCATTTCTTACATCAGACTCTTTACTCGATGCTCGATTTTTATTTTCAATTAACTCTTCCTTCTTTTCAACAATCTCTGAAAGCGACAGCGGTGAGGCTAATTCTTCCGCATATTTTATAAGCTGTTTTTCATTTTCAGAAAGAATAAATGAGAAATGTTCTTGCAGTAAATATTCTGTTTCTCGCTCCATTCCCTTACTTACATACTGCTCTTTTTCTTTCATGATAGAAGAGATTAGTACTTCTAAACTTTGAATCTCATTGTATGGATGATTCATCATTCGCAATGATGTATAAAAAATACCATCCACTTCAATATCCCAGTTAGCAAAAGATTGTTTTACACTTTCTCTATACTCTTCAAAAGATAGTTCATTTTCTTTATGTTTATCTATTTGGTTTACAACAAGATAAACCGTTTTATTACGTTGTTTCAATTCTTTAACAAATTGTAAGTTTACTTCTGATTGGACATGGTTATAATCCATCATGTAAAAAATAACATCTGCAAGATGCAGTGTTGATTCTGTTGCTAATTGGTGAGCATCATCTGTAGAATCAATTCCTGGCGTATCAACTAACATAACTCCGTCAGGAATTGGTGCATCATTTCGATAAATATGAACACCAATTACCTCATCACCGTCTTTACATATTTGTTTTAATTCTTCTGCTGAATATGCGCCGTCATATTCATACTGCTCTCCAGACTTAATCGTAACAACAACGCGATCAGAACCTTTTTCAATTTTAACGACATTAGCACTCGTTGGAATTGGACTTGTCGGTAGTAATTGCGCTTTATATAGATGATTCATCATCGTCGATTTCCCTGCCGAAAAATGACCACAAAAAGCTATCATAAGCTGTTCTTGTTTATATTTTTGAATCACTTCAAACAACTTCAAACTATTCTCTGCATCTCCATGTTTTTGCCACTCTTCATAAAAACAAACAAGTTTTTTCATACCGTTTGTTTGTACTATGTTTGTCATCCCCTTGTTCCCCTTTATCCAAGATGTATATACTTTATCCCGCTATTTGTGTGACAATAATCATTTAAGACTGAGCATCCCCATGATTACAGTTTCACTTTACTATCATACTAAATTTTCAGCATATTCTCATTAAAAATAAAAAAATCCCTTTCATTCTTTTTACAAATGAAAGGGATTTTATGTAATATTATTCATTTTGTTGTTCCTACTCCATTTAATACATACTTTGTAACACCAACATATATAGCAATCGTTCCTGCAACAAGTGCATACACCATATTAACACACCAACCTTTTTTGATAATGATTATCACTTTTGAATACATTTTATCATTAAAGAGAATCATTATCAACAAATTTCTAAAAAAGAAAGCTCCTTCGGGAAAAGGAGCTTTACTGCCTGTTTTAAAGAAGTTTAAAACTTGCTGTGCACTCTTATTATATCTCATAATACACATCTTAACAGTTTTAAAAATTGGAAATTACCTATATACCCCCCTCTTTACATTTTGTATAATAAAAGGGAATTACTTAACGAGGAGGAAAATAATGACACAAAATATTTCACAAGGCGAGAGGATACATTCCATCGATATTATTAGAGGAATAGCTGTACTAGGTATTTTTCTTGTTAACTGGCCTATTATCGCCGGGATTGACTCACGTGATCTTTCAGGAGTTTATGAGGGGCTAGATAGCTATATCCGTCTATTTTACGATATGTTTATTCAAACAAAGTTTTATACTATCTTTTCGTTTTTATTCGGCCTAGGCTTTTACATTTTTATGACTCGTGCTGAAGCGAAAACAAATCGTCCAAAAACTTTATTTGTTCGTCGCTTACTTATTTTATTATTATTTGGCTTCTTACATTACGTTCTTTTATGGGACGGAGACATTTTACATACTTATGCAATCGCTGGATTTTTCTTATTTTTATTTTATAAGAGAGAACCTCGTACCATTTTAATATGGGCAATCGTTTTATTAAGTATTTTTCAGTTTTTCATGCTAATCGCTGGTATTATGATTGCATTCGTTCCAGAGGCAGAATTAGGATTTTCCTTACCTATCATGCCACTTGAAGACTGGATTTCACAAATACAAAATCGTTTCCATGCATTTTATGCTGATGGAATTGAACTAAACGCATTCATGCTCCCAGAAACAGTTGGGCTATTTTTACTTGGTTTATACGCCGGCAAAAAGGATATTTTCCGCCGCACGAAAGAGTTAGATCCAAAACTTAAAAAATGGCAAATTATTATGTTCATTTTAACATTGCCAATGTGGTTCTTCATGGTCCGTTATTTCTTATCAAAACCATCTTATGAACCAATTTATATGCAGGTCTTTACAATGTTTAGTGGAAAAACATTATTCATATTCTACATTTTCACGCTCATGCGTTTATTACAAAAAGAAAGATGGCAAACATTATTACGTCCGTTCCAGTACGTTGGACGAATGGCGTTAACAAACTACCTTTCACATACAATCGTTACATTACTTGTATTTGGTCTATTGCTCAAAAATTATTATCCTGCTCCATTATGGGTAGGACCACTATTTTGCATCGGTTTCTACACGTTACAAATCTTTATTAGCCGCTGGTGGCTGTCACGTTATCAATACGGGCCACTTGAGTACATTTGGCGTCTTGGTACGTACGGGAAAATGATGCCACTTAAAAAGAAAAGCAAGGTCTCATAATGAGACCTTGCTTTTTTACGCTTCTCTTACTGCGCTTTGCATTGATACTGGCTCTTCTTTTACTTTTACTTTACGCTGCGGCACCATATTGAATACAATATTTAAAAGTACTGCTGATGCACTTCCTAGAACAATTCCGTTATCCGTTAAAATACGAATATTTTCAGGAAGCTGTGAGAATAACGTTGGAACAACTGTAACTCCAAGTCCGATTCCGACAGAACATGCGACAATTAATAAGTTTTCTTGCTTTCCAAAATCGACACTACTTAACATTTTAATACCATATGCCATAACCATGCCGAACATTGCTAGCATTGCACCGCCAAGTACTGATTTCGGAATAATTGTTGTAATAGCTGCGATTTTTGGAATGAACCCAAGAACGATTAACATACCACCACAAGTATAAATAATAACACGATTTCTTACTCCAGTTAATTGAACAAGACCTACGTTTTGAGAATATGTTGTGTATGGAAATGCGTTAAAAATCCCACCTAAAACCATTGCTAATCCTTCTGCACGATAACCTTTTGTTAATTCTTTTTCACCAATCTTTTTATTGCAAATATCAGATAATGCAAAATATACACCTGTTGCTTCTACAATCCCTACGCAAGCAACGAGAATCATCGTAATAATTGGCGTTAATTCAAATGTTGGTGTACCGAAGTAAAATGGCTGAATACCATGGAACCAATCTGCCTCTCCAACCGCTTGCAAACTTACTTTCCCCATAAATGCTGCAACGATTGTACCGAACAATAGACCTAGTAATATAGAGATTGAACGAATAAATCCGTCAAAGAAACGATACATAATGATGATAAATAATAAAACTCCAAATGCTAACGCTAAATTTTCAAGACTACCAAAATCCTTACTTCCTACTCCTCCAGCCATATCATTAATTGCTGCTGGAACAAGTGTAACTCCAATTACGGTAACGACAGATCCTGTTACAACAGGTGGAAACAGTTTTACAAGCTTTCCAAATAATTTCGCAAAAATAACAACGAATAACCCGGCAGCAATAATTGCCCCATAAATAGAAGACACGCCGTATTGTTTCCCGATTGCAATCATTGGCCCAACCGCTGTAAATGTACAACCAAGTACAACTGGAAGTCCAATACCGAAAAAGCGATTTGATAATGCTTGTAAAATTGTTGCAACGCCGCACATTAATAAATCAATTGAGACTAAGTATGTTAACTCTTTTTGATTTAAACCAAGTCCGCCGCCCACAATAAGCGGAACAATAATTGCTCCAGCATACATAGCAAGCATATGCTGCATACCAAGCGATGCGATTTTAAATGGATGTTGCTTCATCGTTTATTTCACCTCCGCAGTTTCTTGCTGTACAAATGTAACTGTGCCGTTATCAAGTGATGCAATTTCTGCTAGTGACTCAACACGAAATCCTTGTTCACGAAGCTTCTTTCCTCCATCTTGAAATGCTTTTTCAATAACAATACCAATTCCTGCAATACTTGCTCCAGCTTGCTCTACTAAACTCATTAAACCTAAAGCAGCCTGACCGTTTGCTAAAAAGTCATCAATAATTAAAACACGGTCATTTTCATCGATATGATTTCGAGATAATGAAATTTCATTCGTTTCTTGTTTTGTAAATGAATATACGTTTGCAACGTACATATTATCTTGTAACGTTAACGATTTACGTTTTCTTGCAAAGATTACTTTTACACCAAGCTCTAATGCAGCCATAACTGCCGGTGCAATGCCTGAAGATTCAATCGTTACGATTTTTGTAATGTTCTCTTCTTTAAAACGTTTAGCAAATTCTTTTCCGATCTCTTGCATAAGTACTGGGTCAATTTGATGATTCAAAAATGCATCTACCTTTAATACGTCACCAGATAAAACCTTTCCTTCGTTCAAAATCTTTTCTTGTAATACTTTCATGTTTGTTCCCCCTCTTATGCAATAAAAAACTCCAAAAGCCGCCACCACTCGTTACAAGTGAGAGACGCGCTTTTGGAGTTTCGCAAAAAAGAATGCTAAACAAGCAAATATATTCGTCCTCACTCATAGTCAAAGTATTTACGGTACTTCGGTAGAAACTTGCAGGCCATATCCCCGCGATTATATGAGTGTAGCTAACTATTTATTTTATAGAAGGATTATAACGCACTTTTTATACTTTGAAAAGCATTTATCAAAAAAAACACGTACAAAATTTTAAAAACTACTGTTTTCGTTCGAGTTTTGTAAACTCTTACATACCATTTCAAAGCGTCGTTAAAATAATCGGCCCATCTTTTGTAATCGCAATTGTATGCTCATATTGAGCTGATAATTTCCCGTCCATCGTTCTCGCAGTCCATCCATTTAAATCTACTTTAGAATATCGCATACCTATATTTACAATCGGTTCAATTGTAATAACCATCCCTTCTTGTAACTCCGGCCCTTGTCCTGACTTTCCAAAATGAAAAATTGCTGGTTCTTCATGAATCTCTTTACCAATCCCGTGCCCCGTAAAGTCTCTTGCAACCGAAAAACCTTCAGTAGCTACATAACTTTCAATTGCATAGCCAATGTCTCCTACATGATTACCGATTACCGCCTGATCAATCCCTTTATATAAAGCATTCTCAGCTACTAACAATAACCTTTCTACTTCATCAGAAATATTTCCAACTATATACGTCCAAGCAGAATCTGAAAGACCACCATTTAAGTTTACTACCATGTCAATTGTTACAATATCACCCTCAGTTAAAGGAACATCCGTTGGAAATCCATGACACATTTCAGCATTTACAGATGCACATATCGCATATGGATACCCGTTGTAACCTTTCTGTTCAGATGTTGCACCATGCTTTTCTAAATATGCTTCAACAAACGTATCAATTTCTTTTGTCGTAATACCTGGCTTCATCATTTTCGCAATTTCCCTATGACATGAAGCAAGTAATTTGCCAGATTCGTGCATCAAATCTATTTCATTTTTCGTTTTAATTGTAATCATTCTACCTCTCCTTGCTATTTGCTACTAAAGTTCAATCATACACATCCTCTGTCAAAATTTCAAAACTCCCAATTACAACAATTGCAAAAATATGTATCCTATATTTCTAAATCAAAATAAAAAAACAGAAGCTTCCCTCTGTTTCTTAATCATTTTTACATATATAATTCATTTTCAAAAACTCAAAACAACTACCATTTGTTTTCTGTATAAACGTTCCAACAGCTTCAAATCCTGCTCTTTTATACACTTTAATCGCTCTCTCATTAAATGTCGCTACTGATAGTGTTATATAATTGCAACCATATTTTTCTTTACTAAAAGCTAGTCCAGCGTTTACGAACTGTAAACCAAATCCATTTCCAGTTATATCAGGTCTCATTCCAAGACCTATATCAACCGTTCCATCATTTATTTTACAAACAGTAAAAAAACCAATGAGAGTGCCGTTTTCCTTCACAGAAAATGCATGATCTCCTCTGCTCTCATCATGTAAAAACTCATCTAAATCTTCTTCATCTGCACCTATATCGTAAAAGGAATATCTCCCTTCATAATGCCAGTTATATGCAATTTCTTCTGCTTCTTCTTGCATCATTACTGTATATGTATAAGCCATTCTTCTATCCCCCTTATAAAAAAGAGCTGCAATTAAGCAGCTCTTTTTTATAACTCATAGATTTCTTTATACTTCGCTTCTAAATAATCTGCTAAGTAGTTTGCATTTAACCCTTCACCTGTCACATCTTCTAAAATTTCAAGCGGCTTTTTCGTTTTACCATATTGGTGAATATTTTCTGTTAACCATTCACGAATTGGCGTTACGTTTCCTTCTTCTAATAATGCATCAAAGTTCGGAATGTCTTTTACCATTCTTTCCTTAAATTGCGCTGCATACATATAACCAAGCGCATAAGATGGGAAGTATCCAAATGAACCACCAGCCCAGTGAACATCTTGCAATACACCTTCTGCATCGTTTTCCGGACGAATTCCTAAATATGCTTCCATCTTATCATTCCAAGCCGCTGGCAAATCCTTCACTTGTAATGTACCATCAAACAATTCTTTCTCAAGTTCATAACGAACCATGACGTGAAGCGGATATGTAAGCTCATCTGCTTCTATACGAATGAACGATGGCTTCGATTCGTTAATCGCATCATAAAACTCATCTACTGATATATCATTGAATTGACCATCGCTATACTCTTTTAATAAATCATAATTTTTCTTCCAGAATGATTTATTACGACCGATAAAGTTCTCAAAGAATAATGATTGTGACTCATGAATACCCATAGAAGTTCCACTACATAGCGGTGTACCTTCAAATTTCTCTGCAATATTTTGTTCATATACAGCATGGCCACATTCATGAATTGTTCCAAACACTGCCATACGGAAATCTTTTTCGTCATAGCGTGTCGTAATACGAACGTCCCCTCTATTTAATGTAATCTCAAATGGATGTACCGTTTCATCAAGACGACCTGCTTCAAAGTCATAATTCAATTGCTTTAATAACTCTAATGTAAAGTTCTTTTGTTTTTCTTTTGAAAAATGTTCTGATAAAGCACTTGTCTTTAATCTCTTTTGCGACTCCGATATTTCTTTTACGAGCGGAACGATACGCTCACGAAGTTGACCAAATACATGATCTAATACTTCTACTGTAATACCTGGCTCATACATATCTAATAATGTATTATATTTATATGTTTCGTAACCCCAATATGTAATGAATTTCTTTTTAAATTCAACTATTTGTTCTAAATACGGACGGAACATTTCGAAATCAGATTTTTCGCGAGCTTCTTCCCACACACTTTCCGCTTTCGCTTCTAATTTCACATACGCTTCATATTCCGCTTGCGGAATTTTTTTATTTCTATCATATTCTTTACGACACTCTTCAACCATTTTCTTCGTCGTTTCAGAAAGTTTATCTTCACGTATTAAAGCTTCAAGTTCTGTTAAATAGTTCCCCATCTCATCTGAAGTCGACATTACAAATACTTCTGATGAAAGCATACCAATTACTTCTGAACGCTGGTCTACACCTTTTTTAGGCGCACCTGTTCTCAAGTCCCAAAACATTAAGCTTAATGCTTCTCCGTAATTCTGTATCTTCTTCACATATGTTAAAAATTGTTTTTCTACTTCATATGTAGCTACTGTCATCGTATAAAAACCTCCTTTTTCTACCTCAAACTTAATTCGACATGGAAATCTAAATTCCTTTTATAATAGAAAAAAAGCTTGGCAAGCGCCAAGCTTTCTCCTTATAATTCTTTACCTTCTACTGGTAGTACGTTTTTCACCGCTTCTACCACTTTCCCATCTTCTGTATCAGATAAGAAGATTGATATAGCACCTTTATCGTCGCTCGTACGAATTAAACGGCCAATCCCTTGACGAAGACGTAAAATCATATATGGTACATCTACATCCCAGAATGGATCATTTACATGTTTACGCTTCGCTTCAAACACAGGATCGTTTGGAGGGAATGGTAATGACCAAATAATAACATGTGATAATGATGAGCCAGGAATATCTAAACCTTCCCATAAATGAACGGCACAAAGTACAGTCTCTTCTTCATTTTGGAAACGAGAAACGAGCTGACTAATTTCTTGATCCCCTTCATATAGGAACGGAACTGACATTTGCTCTTTACTTACATATTCTTTAAACGCTGCAAGCTCTTGTGTTGTACGGAATAATACAAGTGTACGTCCATTTGTTTTCTGTATATTTTCAAGTGTATATTGACACTTTCTTTCCCATTCATTTTCTTTCGTATGCGATAATAAGTTTACTGCCATTTGCTCCTCATAATCAAACGGTGAGGCAACTGAGAATGATAAGTAATCTTTTACCCCTAGGCTATTTGCTGTAAATGCGAATGAATCGTTGTTAGATAATGTAGCAGAAGAGAAAATGTACGGGATTTTCTTCGAGAATACTTTCTCTTGTAATACTTCTTCAACTGCACGTGGCATAATTACTAGCGTGAAGGCTCCATCACCTTCTTCACCCCATGTAATTACATTTTTCTCGTGCATGAACAGACGAAGTGAATGTTCTAATACATCTAAATGTTCATCAACGATATTTAAATCGTATGTGTTTACTGTATGCATTTCACTTTCAAATACTAATGCGTCACCGACTTCACCGATTTTTGCGTAAAGTCTATTCGCCTCTGCAGTTACCTTTTCTGTCACAGTAATTTCTAAACGATCAGAACCGGCAATTTCCTTTTTATTCTCTTGTAACACATCAAAGAATCGCTCTGTTTGCCAAATTGTTTCTTCCACTAAATGTGCAAACTCTTCACGAATATCGTTTTGTAACAATCTCGTTAAAAGTTGCTCCATCATCGTTTGCTTTAAACGATATGTTAAGGCTTTTTGAGCTGCATACTCTACCAGATGTCCTTCATCAAACACAACACAGCTACTTTCAGGTAGTAATGGAATTTGTCCTTCACGTTTACGAGCATCGTACGTCCAAATATGATCCATATAGAAGTCTTGAGAACAAATGATTAAATCTGCCGCTTTACGATAATGTTCACGAGAAAGAGTTTGTCCACAACGATGACGAGAATCACAAGTGAAGCAATCTTGGAAGTAATCCCAATTTACTTTTGACCATTCCTCATCATTTAAAAGTGGAAATTCTTTTCTGTCACCATAGTGAGTAAAGTTTTGCATCGTACCATGATCAAATACAAACTGTGGTAATTCATAATATACGTCCTCAATTACTTCTGGGGCACGTCCACTCATAACATCTTCTAGTTTTCGTAAACATAAATAATTATCCATTGATTTCGCAAGTCTTACATCAACAGATAGTCCTAATGCTTCAGATAACTTAGCAATGTCCCCTTCTTCTTTCACAAGCTGCTCAATTAACGTTTCATCTGCACAAGCGATAATAGCTGGCTTTCCAGTATAACGTGCATAACAAATTGCATATAGAAGATATACAATTGTTTTCCCTGTTCCTACTCCCGCTTCTGCGAACATAACTTTTTTCTCTTGGAAAGCGCGCTCTAACTGAAACGCCATAAAAATTTGTTCATCACGCTCTTCAAAGCCTTTTTCCGGAAGGATGTCGTAAAACACATCTCCAATCCACTCATTCAACTTATCATAAAAATTGTCTTGTTTTCCTACTTCAAATGGTAATCTCTTCTCAGTAAACATCCTTAGCCTCCAACCAAACAGTTTTTCTATAAAAAGATATAGCAGCTGCTACACATATGTATACAGCTACTTTCCCCTGTTGCAATACATAGAAATACGCGAAAAAAAATTTTCCTTTCGAAAAAGGAAAATTTTCTTCTATATTAATGACTTTAAATACCGTTTATCAATCGCTGTTTCATGTGAAAGAGCTGATAAATATTCTTCCTGCGCTTTTTGTATTTCATCTACAATTACGCCATGACTATCCACTTCTTTTCCGAGCTCATCATACGTACGGTGAATAGCTTTTTGAATCATCGATAATTGGAAACTATCCATATGACTTCCTCCTTTACGCATTACATAATAGCCAGTATATGCGCGCTGGAGGAGTTTTATACTATGAATTACGCGGTGGACGTTTTCCGAAGTATTGGTAGTAATCTGTACGGATAAATCCGTTAAACAGTTTACGCTTTTTCGATGCATCTTTTCCGTAACACTTCTCAAATGCCTCATAACTTGTTAATAAATACATTGACCACGTATCTAATGGGCGGAATACCTCTCCCATTTCTTTATATAATTTTTCAACAAGCGCTCTTTCACTTAAACGTTCTCCGTATGGAGGATTCGTTACAACATAGCCATAATCCTCTTTTGTCGTGAAATCTTTTACTTGCATTTGTTTAAATGATATAAGATCCCCTAATCCAACTTCTTCTGCGTTATCTTGAGCAACTCGGATCATACGATGGTCAATATCAGATCCAATGATTTGCAATGGTTGATTATAATTTGCTAAATCTTCAGCTTCTTGACGAGCTTCGCGCCAATTTTGTTTACCAACCCAGCCCCATTCATCCGATGCAAAGCCTCGGTTAAATCCTGGTGCTATATTTTGTCCAATTAACGCAGCTTCAATTGGAATTGTTCCAGATCCACAGAAAGGATCAACGAAAGGACGATCTGGTTTCCAGTTTGTTAACTTAATTAAAGACGCAGCTAATGTTTCTTTTAAAGGAGCTTCCCCTTGATCCATGCGGTATCCACGTTTATGAAGTCCTACACCACTCGCATCAATTGTTAATGTTGCAATATCCTTGAGCATTGCAATCTCAATACGGAATAACGGACCATCTTCTTCAAACCAAGTTGTACGTTTATATGTTGTTTTTAATTTTTCAACGACAGCTTTTTTAACGATACGTTGGCAATCCGAAACACTAAATAACTCAGATTTTAGAGATTTACCGATAACAGGGAACTCCCCGTTCTCCGGAATATAATCTCCCCAGTTTAATGCTTTCGTTTTTTCAAACAGCTCATCAAATGTTGTTGCTTTGAATTCGCCAACTTTAATTTTCACACGGTCCGCAGTACGTAACCATAAGTTCGTGCGACAAATCGCCTTTTCATCTGCTTCAAATGTCACTTTGCTGTTTTCTACTTGGCATTCATAACCAAGATCACGAACTTCTCGGGCAACTAACGCTTCAATACCCATTGCCGCTGTTGCAATTAAAGTAACTTTTCCCATTTGCATTCACCTCTTATGTATAATCAAACAATAATTAATAGCAATTTGTCCTATTAATTATTACATTTTACGAAGAATTATCTCATTAACCATTTTAACTCATAATTTATAACTTCATACAAATAAAAAGCCCTCCTCTAACAAAGGAGAGCTGAGTTATTTCATAGTTGGTTCATAACGTTCTGTAAGCCATGTTCTGTTCCTTTGTACTGCAAACGGCCCACGCCTCGTACTCCGGTGGCAATCATCTATCTACAGGTTATGAAAACCTGTCCTTTTCCATCGTTCATTTCCTTGGAAAAGATTCCCCTACCATTATTTGGGTTTCTCGCTCGTGGGGTTTACCTCGTTCCACTCCTATCATTTCTTCAAGGACTTCGTCACTGTGGCACTTTAAAGGTAGTCAAACCATATCCGAAAGGACTTAGGTTTTTTCCCTGCCGTTAAACCAGCCTCACAGCCAGAATACCCTAGCTTATGACTTGGCTAGGCACGAACACTACGACCATCTCAGGTCGTGCGAGCATGGACTTTCCTCTACAACGTTGGCGTTGCAGCGATTACCCAAACGTTATGACAAACATTAGTATAGTGGAAACAAAAAGATTTTGCAATGTTTTTTTCTATGTAAACTACTTTAACCTTTTTGTTACCCTAATTTATTCGTATAACTTACTTCCAAATACAGCTTTTTCTAAATTAGATAGACGTTTTAAAATATCCGTATTCGTATTGTTATATACTGGTTGTGCGACTGGTGTTTGTACTGGTTGTTGCGGAACTTGTGTTGCCGCTACTTTTTGCTCTTCTAATTCACGTTTTAAACGAGCATTTTGTTGTTTTAATTGATCAAATTCCTTATGAAAGGCTTCATAATCTTTAATAATCATATCAAGAAACTTATCTACTTCTTCTTGTTGATAACCTCTCATACCTGTTTTAAATTCTTTTTCTAAAATATCTTTCGCTGTTAATTTAATTTTATCCGAAATCATTTTCTTCACCTCAAATTTTTGCCAAAGCTTTCATTAACTAAATTTTTTCAGAAACAATGCCTTTTGTCAATCAAATATGTAAGTACAATATTACATATTAATCTGCATTATTCCACTGTTCCTCTTCCATTATATCTTGTAAATCAGAAAAAAGAATAAAATAACTGTGATAATTTTCTATTTCTCCTTTTTTCTTAGCCGCTTCTACTATATATTTAGGGCTCCCAGGCTTTTCTTCATCATATACAGCTAAAAGTGCATCGCTTTTTGCAATAAAAAATTGATTCTTTAATTTAAATTGCTCTGGGCTTTCGTACTTCCGTTTCGTAATACTATCAATGTGATCTGCTTGCGAAAGAATAAATTCGTAATATTCACGGTTATCTTCCTTCCAATTTTCTTCTTGTTCTAAAAAAGGAGTAAATACCGCTAATTTTAAATCTGGATATTCTACTTGAATCTCAAAAACAACTTCAGCAGCCCATAATTCGACTCCTAACTGGCCGCTAATAATAACCCACTCCAAACCATCTTCTACAAAAGCAGTTAACTTACGATGAAGCGCCTTTTTTATACATTCTACTCCTGGATGATCATTTTTAAATATTCCAAGTTCAAATGGCTTATATCCTGTTACAGCAACGACTTTCATATCAACACTCCAATTACAAAAAAAGAACTAGCATTTCGCTAGTTCTAACATATCATTTACTTTTTAAACATTCCACCAACGTTTGGTCCGATATTTGGTCCTACATTCGGTCCAAATGGTGACACATTCGGTCCTGGTCCAAACGGTGATACATTTGGTCCTGGTCCAAATGGAGATATTTGATGTCCATGGTGATGATGACCATGACCACATGGTCCACATCCGCCACCAAATCCTGGATCACCAGGATCTACAACATTTACATTCGAGTTTGTTTGTGGGAAGAAGTTTTGATTTTTAATTTGTTGATGATGTACGTGTGTTGTATGTGTTGGGAAAATGTGCGGCACCACCGTTGTTGAAAAAGAATGTGTTACGCATTGCTTAGTCGGATGAATGACAGGAGCAGTTGTGCAAATAGGTCCTACAGGCTTATGCCCTCCAAAACAAGGATGACAATGATGCATAGTTTTTCTCTCCTCTCTCATAAAGAAAATCTGATTACTCTTTACAATATGAGAAAAGAGGTAAAGCCGTTTGTTATATACACCCATTTATTTCATAGAAATTTGACTATTGCCCTACTTCATACATAATACTATTATAGATACCCCCCACTATTATTTACCAAAAAAACCTCCAACTTGTTTCACAATACCCGTCACTTGATTCATCGCATTCATCATTTGTCCAGCTGTGTTCATCATTTTATTTACATCATAGTTACCATCTGACGTTTTAAATTGGGAAACAAAACTAGAAAATTGACTCGGTTGCTGTTGTTGCTTTTGTTTATTCATAGTTGGATACGGTTGTTTTGGTGGATAAAACATCGCTTGTTGATTTTCATAGGGAGATGGTGGCGGCATATAATATTGCGAATTCATATAAGGTTGTTGTTGATTCATGTAGGGTTGTTGTGATTGTGGCTGCTGTTGATTCGTGTAGGGTTGTTGTGATTGTGGCTGCTGTTGATTCGTGTAGGGTTGTTGTGGTTGCTGCTGTTGTTGATTCGTGTAGGGTTGTTGCGGTTGATTCCCAAACGACACTTCAAATGGTTGATAATAATTTTGGTTCCCATAATGAGGCTCGAAAGGATACATATTATATCGTAAATATGTATCCTCATTATATTGGTACATATTTTGATGTGCATATGGATTTGTTTGCTGATATACATTAGGTTGTTGAAACATGCATACTCTCCTCCTTCACATAAGTTTCTACATATAGAATATGTACCTATAAAATAAAATGTGTAAAGGAGTATCTGTCTGTTTTTGTCGGAAGTTTAAATTTTTAAAAAAATTAGAAAGTAAACCCTTCCATGCTATGATAATAAGGAAGAAGATTCTCATGGGGGAGGAATCAACATGGTATTAGGGGATTTAAAACAAGCGTTTTCTCAAAAAAAGGGGTACTGTACAGAAAGTTCAAATGAACTGCTAGACTTTGCGAGACATTGTTATCTCGAAGGAAAAATATGCATCTCAGATTACCGAACATTAATACGTGAATTAGAAATAAACGGCGCAACAAAACCTACAACAGCGACAGAAGCCTAAAAAAACAAGAGGGTTTTCCCCTCTTGTTACTTACATTGATCTACGATATTTTGCAAAGTATACGAAATAGCTTGATGAGTTTCAAAGAAACGTTTACCTTTTCCCTTATTAACAAAACATTGTAGCACATTAGTTTGTAAATTCTCATACACTTGATCGATTTGTTGCACATGTATATACTTAGGCCGCTCTTCCTTTATCCATATATAAGCTAATTCTTTCCACACCTCTAACTCCGCATCTACCATATCAACAAATGGCTTCATATCCTTATAAAAATCATATTCATCCATTTCTCTTTTTTTTACATTGGCTTCATCATTATACTGCATTAACTTCTCCGAAGACTGGATTAATGCTTCATATTTCATTTTATTCCCACCTTATTATGCACTGACTACGACGTTTTGAAATGTCTTTACCCAGCTCCCTTTTTCTTCGTGATGCACTAATTTATTTTCCATATGCTCGATATGCATTTCTGTTATTTCTATCTTATTGCATATTTTTTCAACTTTACCCTTCAATGCGTGATTCATTCTAATCCCAATATTCATTTCCAGCAAATCGAGAGAACTTAACATTTGATCCATTTTTTTCATAACATCTTCCTTCTGAACCATCGCCATATTTAAAACGCCCCCTTCTTTGCCTTTCCTTTGTCATGTAATTTCGCCGATTGATTGGTTACTCCTGCTCACATGACAAAACTAGTTGATATTCGTCAAAGAAATCATTTTGTATGCCATTTTTAGAAATGGTAACAATACAAAAAGGAGGTGTATTACGATGGCAAAAAATAAAAATGAAAAAAAGAAAAAACAAAACAAACAACAAAACAAACCTGAGACTGGTAATCCAAAGCTTGATGGCCCAAATTTCCCCGCTACATAAAGTGAAACTTTAATCAGTGAGGGTTCTGTTCATCCCCACTGATTATTAGCCTTCACCAATCGAGCGTTTACGGGCAGCAGGGCTTCCACCTAACTTCTTTGCTCCAGCCGCATTTTGAGGTGAGAGTTTTACCGCCCACAAATAGCAAGATAAAATGACCCTTTAACCAAAGCGGCTTTTACAAAAAGCTAATTTCCGGTCTAACCTTCTCTATTCGCTTTCGATAAGTGCTGAGGTTAAAGTCCTACTGCCGGCAATTAGCGAAGTAAAAAGTAATTTATTGAAGAACATATTACTTTTAATCAAGAAGCCCCGCCTTCATGTAGGAAGGCGGGACTTTTTGATTATATCATGAACTCATCTATTCTTTTAACAAAACTACTTAATATAGAAAGAGTATGTATTTGTTCCCTCTTCATTCTATACCATTCTGTTATATTAATTCCCCCCTTTGGTTTTTCAAGTACAAATAAAGACTCCATTTCCATCCCTTCACTAAACCAATCTTTTTCAATTAATTTTTCGTGAGCGACAATAGCGTACACATCTCTAAGAGCCGGTGTACTTGATTTTCTAATCTCTTTTATATTGCATTCATAATCCATCCTTGATCCCGTATGCCTAGTTTGCAATGCAAACTTATAAAAAGAATCTTTATACTTTGAATGAAATAATAACCAAGCTAACTTCTTCCCAAGTTCTATACGTTTTTGTAACGTTTCAAATTGATAAACTGAAAACCCATACATTCTCCCTTCCATCATCGGAAAAACAACTGCACTAATGTGAAGTATTTCTTGAAATTTGAACACTGCCGTATCAAATACATGTTTTTGAAAGTATGTATTCTCGATTACTGGTTTTTGAATTTTATTTTGTTCATTAATAATAAGCGCCGTCATAAGCCTATTGATATCTTTTTTCTCCCAGAAATATGACCATTCTTTTTCCATAAAAATTGATATGTTTAAAAATTGTAACAAATGAAAGAGCGGCTCACATCGCCTTTTGCTTTCTTCATACAGTAATAGTTGAGGGAATGCATCTAAGAAAATGAGCCAATTGGCTTTCTCATAACAAAGAAATAATCGTCTCTTAACTGTTTGAGGTAGAAGATTAGAATAATATTCTCCTTCTAAATCTGTCATATTCCATCCCCCATTCCTTGAGACCATACTTGCTAAAAAGGACCATTGGATTTCTTTATTTCTCAAATAATATTCTTGGTAAGATTGTGTACGTGAAATATTATCTACGTTAGCTACATCCGTTCTCTCCTTAATATTAAGAACTATAGCTTTCTCCTCTTCTGTACACAAAATATCATTACGGTTTTGCTTAATTTTTTCATAATCGTTCCAGCTAAACATGAATAAGTACCATACCTTTCTTGAAAAAGGTCACATCTTTTTTCATTTTTTGATATAATCACCTTTGTAAGTAATTCTTAACAAGTTGGGAGTGGACACAATATGACCATTCGTTACCCAAATGGAAAAAGGTACGATCAAGCTTCACAACCCCATAAAACACCAATAAAAAAACATACTTACAGTAATAGAGGTATGTCCCTTGAAGAGGAATTGAATGAAACCAATCAATATTACTTAACCCATAATATTGCATGCGTACATAAAAAACCTACACCTCTTCAAATTGTAAAAGTAGATTACCCCGCTCGAAGTGCTGCAGTGGTAAAAGAAGCGTATTTCAAACAACCTTCTACAACAGATTACAACGGTGTATATAAAGGGAAATACATCGATTTTGAAGCGAAAGAAACTAAAAATAAAACCAGTTTTCCACTTCAAAACTTCCACCTTCATCAAATTGAACATATGAAGCAAGTAGTCGCTCATAATGGAATCGCATTTGTTATTATTAAATTTACACTTTTTGATGAATTTTATTTATTAGATGCAAAACATATTATTGCATTTTGGAATCGTCAAAATACTGGTGGACGTAAATCGATTACAAAACAAGAAATAGAAGAGCATGGGTCTTTATTATCATGCGGTTATCACCCTCGAATTGATTATATCCGCGTACTAGACACGGTTTATTTTTCGTGATAGAGTCATCACTAAGGCTCTTTTTTCGACTTTTGGGGGAGAGAATGAAAGGTAGGAGAAAGTATAATGTCAGATAATTATCGTTCTCGTACAGAACGAAATCATGTAAAAAATCAAACGAAAGAAACTCATAAAGAAGAAAAGCCAAAGAAAAAAGGTTCCTTTTTCAAGAAATTCCTTATAGGTTGTCTACTTCTTGGTATCGTTGGCCTCGTAGCTGGCGTTTCGGCTTTCTTTGTTATGGTAAAGGACGCTCCAAAATTAGACAAATCAAAACTTGTCAATCCTTTATCAACAAAATTCCTTGATAAAAACGGGAATTTCTTCTATGAATACGGTGCTGAAAAACGAACCCATGTTACTTACGATCAAATTCCCAAAGTAATTGAAAGTGCATTCCTTGCGACTGAAGATGCTCGCTTCTATAAGCATGATGGAATTGATTTTAAACGTACTGGAATGGCAATTATGGAAAATGTCACTGGTGGCTTTGGCTCACAAGGTGGTAGTACGATTACACAGCAAGTAGTTAAAAACTATTTTCTAACGATGGACAAAACTGCAAAGAGAAAAGTGCAGGAATGGTACTTATCTTATAAGTTAGAGCAACAGTACTCAAAACATGAAATTTTAGAAATGTACTTAAATAAGATTAACTTAGGTAATCGCTCTTATGGTATTTCAACAGCTGCCCAAAAATATTACGGCAAAGATTTAAAAGACATACAACTACACGAAGCTGCAATGCTAGCTGGTTTACCCCAAGGTCCTAACATCTATGATCCAACAAAACCAGATAACGTTGATAGAGCAACGAAACGTCGTAATATCGTATTATCTTTAATGAACCGACACGGGTATATAACGAAACAAGAAATGAATGACGCAATGCAAATCCCTGTAACACAAGGACTTCTTCCATCTTCAGAAGTAACTGAAATGAAGTACCAAGCATTTTTAGATGCTGTTGTAAAGGAAGTTGAAAAAGAATACCCTGATGTAAATATCGGTTCAGATGGTTTAACGATTCATACAACACTTGATCAAGATGCTCAAGATTACGCTGAAAAAATTATGGATGGCAATCTCATTAAGTATCCAAATGATCAGTTCCAAGGATCATTTGTATTTATGGATACGCAGTCTGGAGAAGTTCGAGCAATTGGTGCCGGGCGTAAAGAAAGTAAATCAACTTTCAAAGGTCATAATTTGGCCGTTGATTTAAAACGCCAAGTTGGTTCAACAATGAAACCAATTTTCGACTATGGTCCAGCAATTGAATATTTACAATGGTCTACGTACCATCAATTAAATGACTCCGAATATACTTACTCTGATGGCACAAAGATTAAAAATGCTACAGGTAATTTTAAAGGTGACGTTTCACTTCGTGAAGCATTGAAGAAGTCATTAAACATCCCGGCTTTAAAGACAGCTCAAACAGTTACTCTTCCTAAGTCAAAAGAGTTTGCTGAAGGTTTAGGCATGACGTTTAATGAGGGGAAAGTACATGAATCTACTGCAATCGGTAGTAATGAAGCCTCTCCGTTAGATGTCACTGGAGCTTATGCAGCGTTTGGTAATGACGGTGTTTATAATAAACCTCACTTCGTAAAAGAAGTAATCTTCCCAGACGGGAAAAAGAAAAGCTTTAAACCGAAAGAACAACGTGCAATGCACGACTATACAGCTTACATGGTTACTGACGTTCTTCGTGACGTAGTAAAACCTGGTTCTGGCGGTACAGGACCAACAGCATATATTTCTGGCTTTGACGTTGCTGGTAAAACAGGAACACAAAACTTTGATGCAAAAGATATAAAAAAATACGGCATCCCAGCTGATGCAAACAGAGATAGCTGGTTTGCTGGATATACACCACAATATACGATGGCTGTATGGACTGGTTACGAAAAGAATGGTCCAGAAAATTACATTAGCGATCGTTATACTAAAATTGCGCAACAAATGTTCCAAGTAATGATGAGCAAATTCGCTACAGATAAATCTAGTTTTGAACGTCCTTCTTCTGTAGAAGAAATAAGCGGCGAGTTATACGTAAAAGGTGCGAAGAAAGATTCCATTAAACAAATTAAAGTAGATCCACCTAGTGGTCTTAATGTCGCTTTCGATGGCGCTAGCACAGTGACACTGAACTGGTCTGGACCATCATCAAATGTTGATGCATACGCAGCAAGCTACAAAGCTACTGACGGTTCAAGTGGTAGTCTATCAGTAAGCGGTACGACAGCTACTCTTGGTGGTATTAAACCAGGTGTTACTTACAGCTTCTCTGTAGTAGCGAAAAAAGGTACTGGAACAAGTCCTGCAATTGGTGCATCATTCACTGCGCCTGGCGGAACTCCAGATGCGAAAAAAGCTGAGGAAGAGGCTAAGAAGAAGGCTGACGAAGAAGCTAAGAAAAAGGCTGACGAAGAGGCCCAGAAAAAGGCCAATGAAGATAAACTAAAACAAGAAGAGGCTACAAAAAAAGCTGCTGAAGATCAGCGTAAACAACAAGAGCAGCAACAGCAAGAACAACAACGTAAACAGCGTGAAGAAGCTCAAAAGAAAGCTGCTGACGAAGAGGCTAAGAAGAAGGCTGACGAAGAAGCTAAGAAAAAAGCTGAAGAAGAAGCTAAGAGAAAAGCTGAAGAAGAAGCTAGAAAAAAAGCTGAAGAAGAAGCTAGAAAAAAAGCTGAAGAAGAGCAGCACCAACAGAATATCGGAGGAGATACACCTCACGCAGACGGAGATGTTGTTACATCAGAGTCTTAATAACAAAAAAGAAGTCCTTACTCTTAACGAGAAAAGGACTTCTTTTTTGTTATCATTTTCTTAACATGTAGCTTTTCTATTTCAATATACAACTGTGCTAATTGAATATACGAATGATAATTACTTGGTTTCTTTATAATAAATGAGTATCGTTCTATAAAATTAACAGGTTGAGCTTCCAATCCATTCCTATTCACTTGCATCTCATGCAAACTATGAACAGGCTTCTCATTTAGCCAATATACAACCGACAGCAAGTGTGCTGCAAAAAGAATCATCGGACCCTCAGCTTCTTGTTTTTTTCGGTTTCGAAATAATATAGCAATTTCTTCATGCCTACTTTTCCATACATTTAACACCGCTGGAATACTTGTTTCAATTTCATTCCAAGGCTCATATTGTCTTTCAATATCAAATACAAAGTAAGTATTTTGTATTATTTCTTCAAAAGACTGGTCTGTATTATACGTAATCGAATTTGCACTCTTTTTAAAAAATGGTACGTACCGAAACTCTTTCGGTATCTCTATAACTCGCTCCATCCTTTATTTCCCCTTCATTCGTTTCTTTCCTTCACGACATATTTCTAGTAATCGGCACTCTTCACATTGTGGTCGCTGTGCCTTACAGTAATAACGTCCAAAGAAAATCATACGGTGGTGTGTAACTCCCCACTCATCCATTGGAATTTTCTTCATCAATGTCTTTTCCACTTCTAACACAGAATCTTTCCATCTACAAATTGCTAACCGTTTACTCACTCTCTCTACATGCGTATCAACAGCAATCGCTGGAATTCCAAATGCTACCGAAACAACTACATTCGCTGTCTTTCTCCCTACTCCTGGTAATTTCGTCAACTCGTCACGGTCTTCTGGAACTTTCCCGTTATAATCATCTAGTAACATCCGGCACAATTTTTGAATATTTTTCGCCTTATTTCTAAACAATCCAATGGAGCGTATATCTTGTTGTAATTCTTCTAAAGACACACTTAAATAATCTTCTGGTGTTTTATATTTTTGAAATAAGTTTTTCGTCACTTTATTCACAAGTGCATCTGTGCATTGTGCAGATAACGCTACCGCGATTACAAGTTCAAATGGATTATCATGAATTAATTCACAATGCGCTTCTGGATACATATCCGCCATTGTATCTAAACAATAACGAATTTGCGTTTTGTTCAACATATCTTTCCTCCTACACTACTGCTCCAACCAATTATAAAAAGGCACTTTCCCAGTAAATTTCGTCTCTTGTTTTGTCGTTTGTTGTGTGCGTTGTTGATTCGCTCTAAATTTCTGGCCTTGATTTTGCGCTTGATCTACCGTTTTAATTCCGTTCTTTTTCCACTCAAACAAAATACGATCAATATACCGGAAATTAAGTTTACCACTCATAACAGCTTCACGAAGAGCCGCTTGAATTAAATTCGGATGGTGTTGATCTTGATCTTCCCACATCCCTAATGTTTCACATTCAAATGGCGAAAGTGGTCTTCCAAATTCTTTTTCAAATACTGTATATAAATTTACTTGAATTTGTTTTTGTTCTTTTTGCTCTTCCTCTATAGATTCATTCATTAAAAAGTGCAATATTTTTTCCCACAGTGGTTGTAAAGAATAACTTTCACACATCATCGCTTCAGATCTTCGTCCACCTTCTAGTGCTAAAAAACCTTTTTGGATTAAAGTCTGAATCACTTCCATGCATTTCATTTCTGTTATCGTCATCCGTTCTGAAATCTCTGAAGGAGTCGGGAACGAATTACCTGATTCTAAAAATGTGTGTACATGAAGTACTACCATAAATTCCGTCTCATTTAAACCTAGTTTTTTATAATGCATCATAAGCAATTTAGGAATCGCTATGCTTCCCTGTTCAAACCATTGTAACATCATTTTCTTTTTCATCACCAAACACCTCGCTTTCTAGTATAACACACCTTTAGCCATTTCTTTTTGCCACAATTCGTCAAAAAAACCTCCCTATATATAGGGAGGTTTTTTGCCATTTACTACAAGAAACAGACGATTAAGCCTGTACTTTACTTTTCATGAACGTATGAATTCGTTCTAATGCTTTCTCAACTTGCTCAAGAGATGTCGCATACGATAATCGAACGTTATTTGGTGCACCAAATCCTGTACCTGGAACAAGAGCCACCTTTTCTTCTTCTAATAATGCTTTTGCCCACTCATCAACTGTACCATACCCAGCTAATGCTACGGCTTCTTTTACATTTGGGAACAAGTAAAAAGCACCTTGTGGCTTAATGCAAGTAAAACCAGGAATTTGAATTAATTTATCATAAATAATGTTCAATCTTTCTTCAAACGCTTGACGCATTGTTTCTACAGGTTCTTGTGACCCTGCATACGCAGCAATTGCACCGTATTGAGCAATTGAAGTAGGGTTTGACGTACTATGACTCGCTAAGTTCGTCATCGCTTTAATAAGCTGCTTATTTCCTGCTGCATATCCAATACGCCAACCTGTCATAGAATGCGATTTAGATACACCATTAATAATAAGTGTTTGTTCTTTTAATGCATTAGAAAGCTGGGCAATTGAAGTATATTCCGCGTCACCATAAATTAATTTTTCATAGATCTCATCTGAAACGATTAAGATATCATGCTCTAAACATACTTCTCCAAGCTGTTGTAATTCTTCTTTGCTGTAAATCATCCCTGTTGGATTGCTCGGTGAATTAATAATAACTGCTTTCGTTTTCTCTGTAATTGCCTCACGCAGCTGCTTTGCTGTAATTTTGTACTCATTGCCTTCTAGACCTTCTACATAAACTGGCTTACCACCAGCAAGCTTTACTTGCTCAGGATAACTTACCCAATAAGGAGTTGGGATGATAACTTCATCTCCTTCATCAAGTAACACTTGGAATAATGTATATAATGCATGCTTGGCACCATTACATACAATAATTTCAGATGGATCATACGCAATTCCTTGATCACGAGTAAACTTCTTCACAATTTCTTGTTTTAACGCTTGTAATCCACCTGTTGGTGTATACTTCGTATGTCCTTCTAACATCGCTTTATGCGCAGCATCCATAATATGTTCTGGCGTATTAAAGTCAGGTTCTCCTGCTCCTAATCCAATTACATCATGACCTTCTGCTTTTAATGCTTGTGCCTTTGCTGTAATTTCTAAAGTTGCAGATGGTGTTAAAGCAGCTACTCGCTTTGCTAATTTCATTTGTAGTTCCCCCTACATCTATTTTTCAATGCTGTAGTGTCCAGCATAAACCCCATTTTGAAACTCTAAATAGTAATACGTATAACGATCTTCCTGATCAATATATGTAATTTCCCACAATGGAATATCGTTTTGAGCACCTAATTTTACTTTTATAATTTCTTTTGGTTTCGGCTTCGGCTCAGCACCTTCTCCTGTAGCTTGTTCAGCCAATTTTTGCAAAGCTTCTTTTTCAGGAATACCTTCGCTCTTTTTCTTCACAAGGACATTTCCTTTTTTATCAGGCACCCAAACAATAATTTGTTCTCCTTTTTCGTCTACACCTTGCACGACTGTATATGAAGAATTTCCATTATAATAATCCACAGATTTTACCTTTGTAAGCTTTGCTTTTTCTTTAGCAATTTCTACAGACTTTTCCTCTTTAGGAATTTTCTTTTCCATTGCTTTATTATAAACATACGCCCCATATATTCCGCTAGCAACGATTACGATAACGATTGCAAAGATCCACTTTTTCATTGTATCACTACGTTCTGTAAATCGTAAATACAGCTGTTTCTTTATCTTTTTCGTCTAATGCTAATCCGAACATGAGGTCCTGCTCTTTTAACGTACGATTCAAACTATCAACGATTTTATACAAGTCAGACGAATATTTAATACGCGTCGTTGATAGGACTTCGATTTTCTTATCCATGAAAAAACTCCTCCGTTACACAAAAATTTCTAATTATAGAAGAACGCAATACGGTTACAATAAGAGTACATTCTTTACAACCCCTGCTTCATCACCCATCTATTATAGCAGGACATGTACTGCAAAAAAAGGTTTCAAGTCGAAAACCAATACATTTTGTATACAAGAAGTAAGAAAAATAAAATTCCTCCTACCCACATTTTTTACGCCTGAAGTTTAAATGTACTTCAGGCGTATTTTTCTTCCAATTTTATTCATTTGACGATTCTTCTAACTGTACTAATAATTCTTCTAACGGTCCTTCATAGAGCGGTACAGTTGGGATTGATTGTAAAAATCGTTTTCCATAGGACGAACTTGTCAAACGACGATCTAATACAAATACAGTTCCCGTATCTGTATTTGTTCTAATAAGACGACCAAACCCTTGTTTGAAACGCAAGATTGCTTGCGGGAGCGCCAACTTAGCGAATACGTCTTCTCCTTGATTTTTTAACCACTCTCCTTTTGCTTCCATCATCGGCTGATGAGGAGGGGTAAAAGGAAGACGGACAATAACAAGACAACTCAGGGCATCTCCAGGTATATCTATCCCTTCCCAAAAACTACTTGTTCCTAACAAAATCGATTTGTCGAATTCCTGGAATTTGCGGATTAGACGACTTCGGCTCTTATTATTTACACTTTGCGTTAATAATAAATATCCTTCTAACGCCTCATCATTTTTCAAATTCGTATACGCTTCTTTCAACATTTCATACGAAGTGAATAAAACGAGCATTCTACCTTTTGTAGCTTTCGCTATTTTCGCAATATGTGCCGATATAGACTCAATATATTCTTCATTACTTGCTTTTTTAATAAAAGGTACATCCGTTGAAACCATTAATTTCATTTGCTCTTCAAAACGGAATGGTGATGGAACCTTTAATGTATTGGGAGCAAAATCATGTAAACCTAGCTCCTCTTTTATATAGTCGAATGAATCATTAACTGTTAACGTTGCTGATGTGAAAATAACACTCTTTTTCTGGGTTAAAAATCCATCAGCAAATCTTTCACCAATATAAACAGGCTGCGCATATAAAACTGTTGAATGAATCGTTCCCTTCGTTTCAGTCTCCATCCATGTCACGTATGAATTTTTTTCTAAAATGAGTAATTGTAAAGATTGGACCATCTTTCTCAACAACTCAATTAAATGCATAAATTCACCTGTAACGACATGCATCTCCCATTCTAATTTACTTTGCAATATATCAACTTGCTTCTCAAGTGTAGTCAATAACTTTCTTACATCATACACAAATCGATTTGTTAACTCGGTAATGCTATCCCATAACTTACCTTTCTCTACCTCCGTGTTATATCGATAAATGAGTGGCATATTACTCATCCCTTGTTCCTGCTTTGTTTGTTTAAATACGAAAGTCCGTAACATTTGAAATAGTTCATCCGCATCAAATTTCAATTCCTTCAAACTATGACTCACCATACGGAAAGTCGAACGAGATGCTTGCTCTGATTTTTTCATCATTTTATATACTTTAGAAAGTACATCATCTGTTTCTAGTGTACCAAGACGAGATAAAGCTAATTGAAAATACATGCATGAGAACTGTTCACCTAATGTTCTACTCGCCGCTTCCTCGATATGATGAGCTTCATCAAAAATAATATGTTCACATGAAGCAAACAGTGGTTCTTCACTTGAAAAATCTTGAAATAATAACGCATGATTTGTAATAACGATATCTGCAAATAATGCTTTATTCTTTGCTCTTTGATAAAAACAACGACTATACCAGTTGCTTTGCATCCCGCCTGGACTATGTACATCACTACAAATACGGTTCCAGAGTAACTTGCCGCCCTCAGGAATATTTAATTCATCACGATCGCCAGTTTCCGTTTGCAATAACCATACTAAAATTTTTGCCTTTGTGAGCGCCATATCATAATTTTTCTCTTCCTCTTGCAAAGCATATTCAAATTTATGTAGACAAAGATAATGCTTTCTTCCTTTCAGAAGAGCTACTTCAAATGAAAATGACATTATTTTCTGTAATAACGGTATTTCTTTTTCTAGTATTTGTTGTTGCAGCTGTACAGTTTGTGTACTTATAATGACAGGTTCTTCTTTTTTCTTTGCAAAATAAATACTTGGAAGTAAATATGCAAGAGTCTTCCCCGTACCTGTTCCTGCTTCAATAAGTGAAAACCTAGAATCTCTTAGCGCTGTATATATTTCCTTCATCATAATCTGTTGGCTTTCTCTTTTTTGAAACTTTGGCATACTTAACTCAAGTTTATCCATTGTCTTATGTAAGAAAGCATCAAATTTAGATGAGCATGTTTCACTGAGACTTAAAGAATAATTCCGCTTTCGAAGCGCAATATTTCGATACACTTCATACCCCTCTGCCCTTTCTTTACCATGTATCATTTTCTTTAAAATATTTTCAGAAAGCACATCAGCTATATCACTTTGGAAAACATCACTTAATTCATAAAGCGATTGCAACGTGACAAGCGGTAACTTTTCGATTTCATTTAAAAATTGTATAAACAATTCCGCTGTTGCAAGAGCATCGCTATCCGCACGATGTGGTTGATCGTGCTCTAGTTCATGTTTCTTAGCTAGATCACGTAATTTATAACTATCAGCTGTCGGCAAAAGAATTTGCGCCAACTCAACTGTATCAACTTTTGGGCAATGTACTTCTGTATATCCAGCCTGCCTTAATTCTTCCGTTAAAAAATTCCAATCAAAGTGAACGTTATGTGCAACGAAAGCTGCACCTTGTAATAGCTCAACAATCATCGGGGCTACATCTTGAAATAACGGGGCTTGCTTAACCAAACTCTCATCAATCCCTGTTAATTCTGTAATAAATGGTGGAATCTCTCTCTTCGGATTAATAAAAGATGAAAAAATCTCTAATATCTCTCCATCTTCCACTACAACAGCCGCAATTTGGGTGATTTTATCCTTCCCATCCTTCCAGGAGTTCCCTGTCGTCTCTAAATCCACAACGACATAACGCTTACTCATATATGTAACACCTCAATTTCTTACCTATCAAACACAAAATTATATAATGTTACTATACCACGTTTTATCTCATCTTAATGAAAAGATGCACAAAAAAGCTATCTCCGTAATAGAGATAGCCTTCCTACTTATAATATAGTACCCGCTTTTTCAGCACCTAACATTTCAATAATTTGATTATCATCGTCTAACACTGCAATTTTGGGCTCTTGTTTATGAACATTTTCTTCTGCCACTAAGCCGTAGCAAATAATAATAACTTTATCCCCTGGCTGTACAAGCCTTGCAGCTGCACCATTTAAACACACAACACCGCTACCGCGCTCTCCTTTAATAACATATGTCTCTAAGCGAGCTCCATTGTTGTTATTTACAATTTGTACTTTTTCATTTTCTACAATATTTACCGCATCCATTAAATCTTCATCAATTGTAATACTACCTACATAATTTAAATTTGCTTCTGTTACAGTTGCACGATGCAACTTCGCTCTCATCATTGTGCGAAACATAGATGCTCCCCCTTATTTCCCCATTAATGTTATATTGTCAATTAATCGTACATTTTCAAACTTAACTGCAATCGCTAAAATGATTCTTCCTTCAATTTTATCTATTGCTTTTAATGAAGGATATGCATATAAATCAGCATAATCTACAGTGCCTTTCGTATACTTCTCAATATGCTCTTGCACAAGATTCATAATGATTTCTGGATTACGTTCGCCTGCCTCAATTCGTTCTTTCGCTATACATAGACTGCGGTATAAGTGCGGAGCCTCTTCGCGTTCTTCTTGTGATAAATACACATTACGAGAACTTTTCGCTAATCCATCTTCTTCCCTTACAATATCAACTGGTACGATCCTAACGGGAATATTAAAATCCGTTACGAATCCTTCAATTACAGCTACTTGCTGTGCATCTTTCATACCGAAATAAGCACGCGTTGGCAATGTAATATTAAACAGTTTCATTAGTACAGTCGCAACACCAGCGAAATGACCAGGTCTTTGTTTACCACATAATACGTCGGTACGCTTCACAACTTCTACTGTTGTCGTTTGTTCTGCTGGATACATCTCTTCTACACTCGGATAAAATAAATAATCAACACCATTTTCTTTTGCTACATTTTCATCTCTATCAATATCACGTGGGTATCGATCTAAATCTTCATTTGGTCCAAATTGTAGTGGATTTACAAATACACTTAACACTACAATTTCATTTTCTTCCCTTGCCTTACGTAGTAACGTAGCATGGCCTTCGTGTAAATACCCCATCGTTGGAACAAAACCGATACTTTTTCCACTTGTACGAAGGTTGTTTGTAATTTGCTGCATCTCTTGCACTGTAGTTATGATTTTCATTATTGTTTTCCTCCGTATAACGCTAAGCACTCTTCCTCTTTCATTGCGAATGAATGTTTTTCTTCAGGAAATTGCCCTGCCTTTACTTCAGTAACGTATTGCGAAATCCCTCGCACAATCTCCTCTTGAACAGACGTATATTGCTTCACAAATTTCGGAACACGATTTACGCCGTAAGAGATAAGATCATGGTATACAAGAACTTGCCCATCTACTTTTTTTCCTGCTCCAATTCCGATTATCGGAATTGTTAACTGCTCTGAAATAAGTTCTGCTAATTGCATTGGCACACACTCTAACACAAGTGCTATTGCACCAGCTTCCTCACATTTCTTTGCATCTTCTATTAATTTTTTTGCACTTTCAGCATCTTTCCCTTGTACTTTATACCCACCTAGCACTCCTACAGATTGAGGAGTTAAACCTAAATGCGCCACAACGGGAATTCCCGCATTCGTTAAGTAGTGAATAGTTGATATAACTTCTCCAGCACCTTCTACCTTTAATGCATGTGCCCCGCTCTCTTGAACAATGCGACGTGCATTAACCATCGTATCTTGCAATGAGATATGATAAGACATGAATGGCATATCAGTTACAATAAACGTCTCTTTCGCGCCGCGGCGTACAGCTTTCGTATGATGAATCATATCCTCTACTGTTACTGGAACTGTTGAATCATATCCAAGTACAACCATTCCTAGAGAATCACCAACTAAAATCATATCGACTTTAGCTTCTTCTGCTAATTTAGCAGATGGATAATCATACGCCGTTAGCATTGTAATCGGCTCACCTTGCTCTTTCATTTTCAAAAAATCTGTTTTTGTTTTCAAAAACTACTCCTCCTTTATGCAGGAGAGAGGAGATGGCCGAAATCATATAAAAAACCCCTCTGGCCATAAAAGGGCAGAAGGGTTTTGTGTTAGTCGGCATTATTCATCCCTCTGTCCCAGTCCGTTATTGGATCAAGGCAGAATCCAAAGTATTATTTTTTCATACTGCGTAAAATAATGGTGCAGTTCGCTTTGATACTGCCCATATTCGAACTAATTATAGCAAACTCTGAAAAGGAATTGCTACATTTTTTCGAAAAAATAATTTTCTATCCTGATTACGATATGTGAAATTTATTAAAATCTAAATGACAAAAAGAAGCTCCAAAATAGGAACTTCTTTTACTTAATTTCTATATCCGCAGAATGAATGTGATGTACGTGTCCTTGATGATCCTCAAGCATCAATACACCATCCTCTGTAATCCCTTTTGCTAATCCATTAATCGTTTGCTTCATCGTTCGAGCCGTAATTTCTTTTCCGATACTTATTGCGTAACTTTCCCAAAGAATTTTTATAACAGAGAAACCATTTTTTAAATACTCTTCATACAATTTTTCTAGTTGCAAGAAAATTTGTTGCATAAGTTCCGCACGAACAATCGGCTTACCCGATTCAATCGCTAATGAAGTTGCAATTTGCTGAATTTCCTCATCAAAATGTTCTTGTTTCTGATTTGCATTAATGCCAATTCCCATAATAACAGCATTAATTTTATCTGGATCAGCTTGCATCTCTGTTAATATACCGACAGCTTTTTTACCTTGAATTAAAATGTCGTTTGGCCATTTAATCCCTACATTCACACCCGTACATTTTTCAATTGCTTGCGCCACGCTAACAGCTGCTAATAAAGTAAGCTGTGGTGCATGATGAACTGGAATAGATGGACGCAATATAATACTCATCCAAATTCCAGTCCCTTTTGGTGAATGCCATTTTCTACTTAAACGCCCTCTACCTGCTGTTTGTTCTTCTGCAACGACGATTGTTCCTTCTTCTGCTCCTTCATAAGCAAGTCTTGCTGCAATATGCTGAGTAGATTCAACTGATTCTTCAAAATAAACCGTTCTACCAATACGCTCTGTTTGTAATCCTAATTGAATTTCATTGGCAGTTACCTTATCTGGTTTACTAGCAATTCGATAACCTAAGCGGCGTACAGCTTCGAGTTCATATCCTTCATTACGAAGATCCTCCATATGCTTCCATACAGCAGTTCTAGAACAACCAAGTTTATCACTAAGTGTTTGACCAGATACAAATTCACCATCTGCTTCAGAAAAAACTTGCAATAGCTGCTTTCTTATAGTAGATTGCATTTTTCTAGCCACTCCCTTATATTCTCTTTCTTATTAACTAAATCTCCTTGTACGATCGCTTCTTCAATGTTTTGAAGCATTTCGGCAACCCACGGACCTGGCTTTTTATCTGCCCAGCTTAATAAATCATTACCAGTCACATTCATTTCTTGACGATTTTTTATCGGTAATGCATGAAATAATGATTGTACTTGCTTAACAGACGCGCTATTATAACTTTCTATTATCGCTTCATATACTCTTTCCGCCATTTCAGCGATGTGAATTCCAGTTTTATAAAGAAGGACTGTATCCCATTCCCTCTCCTTTCTAGAACGAATTGCTAATAAAACCGCTACAATATCCTTAATCTTTTTATTTGAGAACTTCCATTGACGTAAAAAGACAGATGGATGCTCTTCTCCGATACAACATAAGAAAAATACCCACGCCTCAATGTCCGTTTCAAAAGAATCCCATTTATACTGCGTAGCTTTCAAGAGTCTTTCTTCTGACATTTGTAAATATGGCAGATGAGAAAATAGCTTCGTTTCTACCAATTCTTGAAGCCCTTTCACACAATACGTACCCGTCAATAATTTTTCGAACTCAACTGTAATTCTTTCAATCGCTATATGTTCGAGCAAATGCCCATATGTTTCAATTGCTTGTTTCGTCTTTGTTTCCAAAGAAAAACCTAACGTACTTACGAACCGAATACCACGCATCATTCGCAGTGCATCTTCTTGAAAACGGTCTGCAGCATCTCCAACCGTTGTAATTTCCTTCAGACGAATTGCTTCTTGCCCAGCAAATAAATCAATCATTTTGCCTTCCTCTGTCATTGCAATTGCATTCATCGTGAAATCACGTCGTTTTAAATCCTCTTCTAATGAACGGACAAATTGGACACTACTAGGTCTTCGAAAATCTTCATATTCGCTTTCTGTTCGAAAAGTAGTTACCTCATACGGTTCACCATTTTCTACAACAATTACAGTTCCATGCTCAAGACCAACCGGAACATGTCTTGGGAAAATAGCCATTACTTCTTCTGGTAAAGCAGATGTTGCGATATCGATATCTCCAATTGGTCTATCGATAATAAGATCGCGTACACTTCCACCTACGAAGTAAGCCTCATGTCCATGCTGTTTTAATATCTCAATAATTGAACTAGCTTTTTTAAATCTTTCCATTCTTGCCATCCCTTAGTATGTCATAATAAATCGCCTCATACTGTGAAACGATTTTTTCCGAACGAAACTGTTCATGTACAGATTTCATCGCTTGCTCTCCCATATTACGATGAAGTTCTTCATTTTCTAGTAGTTGAATTGCTTGCTTAGCTATTCCGTCCGTATCTCCAACTTCACATATATATCCTGTTTCACCATGTTGAATGACCTCTGGAATGCCCCCAACCCTCGTTCCGATACTAGGCACACCACACGCCATCGCTTCTAATATTACGAGACCAAAACTTTCCTTTTCTGATAAAAGTAGCATTAAATCACTCATCGCAAGAAGCTCTGCAACATTATCTTGCTTTCCTAGGAATAAGACACGTTCCTCAATATGTAAACTTTTCACCAATTGTAAAATAGTACAGAACTCTGGTCCATCACCAACAAGAAGCAATTTCGCATCTACTTCCTTTACAATTTTGGCAAATGACTGTACAACATCCTGTACACGCTTAACCTTTCGGAAATTTGAAATATGAATCAACACTTTTTCATTTTCTCGTATACCATATTCTTTTTTTAATTGAGACATATCACGTTTAAAATAAACACGTTCGTCTACAAAATTGTATACCGTCTCAATTTCTTTATCTGGTTTTACAAGTTCATTCGTTTCTTCAATTAACGAATGTGACACAGCAGTAACTACATCAGATTGTTCAATACCAAAGCGAATTAAATTATTTAACGAAGGATCGGAACCTAACACAGTAATATCTGTTCCATGTAAGGTTGTAACAATTTTAATACGCTCTCCAATCATTCGTTTTGCTAAATATGCACAAATAGCATGAGGGATTGCATAATGCACATGTAAAATATCAAGATTTTCTCTTTGAGCAACCTCGGCCATTTTACTTGCTAACGCTAAATCGTAAGGTGGATATTGAAATACTGAATATTGATTTACTGCTACTTCGTGAAAATAAATGTTTGGATATACTTTATTTAACCGGAATGGTACACCCGATGTAATAAAATGGATTTCATGCCCACGTTCCGCCAATTGCTTTCCTAATTCCGTTCCAACAACACCAGAACCACCTACAGAAGGATAACATGTAATACCTATTTTCAATCTCATTTACATCCCCCTATTAAATCAGCATGTAATAAAACCGGTTTCTTACTCATAAATCCTTCGGCATACATTACTCCAACTTCTTTCCCAAACATCTTCTCACGAGCAATTACTGTTTCAACGTAACCTTCAGTTAATGGCGTCTTAACACCATCACTTCCTGTTGAAAACTGACTTTCATACGCTTCTAACGCCTCCACCTTTTTAGAAAGGTATTCACTAATATCTATACAAAAATTCGGTTTATGAAAACCATTAATCATATAATTATAAAAAGACTCTACACGGTGCGGCGGAATCTCAGGCATATATTTACGAATTCCCGCTGAGAAGATAGCTTCTTCCACAAGTTTCGCGCAATTAGCATGGTCTGGATGACGATCTTCGTAATATGGTGCGAAAATTAGCGTTGGTTTATATGTACGAATAATCTTTACAATTTCACGTATATATTCTTCTTTCATATACAAACCACGGTCTGGCATTGCTAAATTAATTCTCGTTTTTACTCCCATAATACGAGCTGCAGCTTGTGCTTCTTCTTTTCTTAGTTCTACCGTTCCATTTGAAGAAAGATCAGCTTCTGTTAAATCGCAAATGCCTACTTCATATCCTTGCTTCGTATACTTTGCAATGGTACCTGCCATGCCTATTTCAACATCATCGGCATGAGCACCAAACGCTAATATATGTAATCCACTCATAATTGTTCCCCTCATTTTCTTAACTTTCGGTAATCTAAATCTCCCCGCTCTAATGCATGCATTAGCATTTCAGCACTTGCCATATTCGTTGCTAGTGGGATGGCATATACATCACATAAACGAAGTAACGCATTAACATCAGGTTCATGCGGCTGCGCTGTTAGTGGATCCCGGAAAAAAATCACCATATCCATCTCATTTTTTGCAATCATTGCACCAATTTCTTGATCGCCACCAAGAGGACCAGATTGATATCTTGTTACAACTAAACCAGTTGCCTCCATAATACGAAGACCTGTCGTTCCTGTTGCAAAAAGTTCATGTTTTTCAAAGATTGGTTTATATGCGTACGCAAACGAAACCATATCATCTTTCTTTTTGTCATGTGCGATTAAGGCAATTTTCATCCGTTGTCTCCCCTTTAGTCGATAATATTTTCTAAACCGTACACAAGATGATCAAGGTTCATTACTGTTTCAATTGATAGTTTTACACCTGACATAAATGATGCACGATTGAATGAATCATGACGAACTGTTAACATTTGTCCATCTCCGCCGAACATGACTTCTTGGTGTGCAATAAGCCCTGGTAGACGTACGCTATGAATGTGAATACCGTCTACATTTGCACCACGTGCTCCTTCTAATTGTTCCGTTTCATTAGGGTGTCCTTGCTCTTTTGGTACACGATTTTGACGGATTAATTCTACTGTTTTTACAGCCGTACCTGATGGTGCGTCTAATTTTTGATCATGGTGTAATTCAATTACTTCAACATCTTGGAAGTACTTCGCTGCCATTTGTGAAAATTTCATCATAAGAACTGCACCAATTGCAAAGTTTGGAGCGATAATTGTTCCTACTTCTTTTTCTTTTGCATTTTCTGTTAATTTCTTTAGTTCTTCTTCAGTAAATCCAGTTGTACCAATAACAGATCGAAGTCCACGTTCAACTGCAAGTGTAACGTGTTTCTTTCCAATTTCTGGTGTTGTTAAATCTAACAATACGTCTGCTTCTACTTCATCTAAACAAGTATGTAAATCCGCGTAAATAGGTGCATCTAGCGCTGGCATTCCAGGTAAATCAGAAATTTTTTCTCCACCATGCTTATAATCAATTACTGCTACTAAATTGAAATGCGCTGTTCTTTCCATTAGAAGGACTGCTTCATGTCCCATACGTCCTCTTGGTCCAGCGATAATTACTTTAATTTCTTTCATGCTTCTTTCTCTCCCTCATCAATACGTGTCCAGCGATCTTTATCACGTGTATTAAATTTATTCATTACAATGTTATGCGCTGTTTCTAAATCAATATTTAAACTATTTGCCATACAAATCATAACAAATAACACATCTCCAAGCTCTTCTTCAATACTTCGTTCTATCTCAGTCGTTTTCTTCGGTTTCTCACCATAATAATGATTAACCTCTCTTGCAAGCTCTCCCATTTCTTCAGTTAAACGAGCCATCATTGCAAGCGGACTAAAATAACCTTCTTTAAATTGACCGATATATGCATCTACTTCTTTCTGCATATCTTTCATCGTTTTTGCTTCCATACTAGTCACCTCTTATTCCTTCCTCTTTCATGTTAGCCAATTCATCGCGATTTGACAAATATTATTCTCTCATATCACTATTTACGACTCGTTTTGGGATAGAATATAATAAAGTGAAACTTCTTTTGCGTGATTTTTGCAAAAGATTAGCCTGAACTAATTAGGACTTTATACAATTCTCTATTTTTACTAACAACTAGAAATTACTTATTATTATGTTTTACCGTTTCAGCGGAGCAATGCAATCTACATAATTAGGGGGATTTCTATATGACATCAAATTTGAAGATTCGAAATATCATTTTCATTTTAATCGGTTCCGCTATTTTTTCTTTTGGTATTGTGAATATCAATATTGAAAACCATCTTGCAGAGGGTGGATTTACCGGTATTACGCTATTATTATATTTTCTATTTTCGCTTGACCCTTCCTATACAAACTTAATTTTAAATATCCCTATATTTTTTATTGGCTGGAAGTTACTCGGCCGAACAACATTTTTATATACATTAATCGGTACATTTAGCGTCTCTTTATTCCTATGGATTTTCCAACGCTACGAAGTACTCAACTTACATTTAAACTTGCAAAATGATATGACACTGGCTGCTTTATTCGCTGGGGCATTTATCGGTATAGGACTTGGAATTATATTTAAATACGGCGGGACTACTGGCGGTGTTGATATTATCGCAAGACTAGCTCATAAATATGTTGGCTGGAGTATGGGAAAAACGATGTTTATGTTTGATGCCATCGTTATCATTGTCTCTATTCTTACATATTTATCATACCGCGAGGGCATGTATACGTTAGTTGCTGTATTTATCGGGGCTAAGGTTATTGATTTTATGCAAGAAGGAGCTTATGCAGCAAAAGGAGCAACTATTATTTCTGATAAAAACGATGAAATTGCGTCAAAAATTTTATCTGAAATGGAGCGCGGAGCAACTTTTTTAAAAGCAGTTGGATCCTATACAAAAGTTGAACGGAATGTACTATATTGTGTCGTTGCAAAAAACGAAATCGTGAAATTAAAAAATATCATTACTTCTGTAGACCCTCACGCCTTTGTTGCTGTAAGTGATGTACATGATGTCGTCGGTGAAGGATTTACACTAGATGAAAATAAAAATCCGTTACATAATTAAATTCAACTAGAAAAGCTCTTTAGCTTTTCTAGTTTTTTATTACAAACCTTTTAAGTTTCTCCAAATCCTCATAAATAAGCTCCAATAAACTCCGATTATAAAAAATTGAAGCTGGATGAAAGGTCGGAAAAATATAATATTCTTTTTCTGTCCATATAAATTCTGTACCGCTACTATCTTTCAATTGCTGCACGGGTTGCTTTAACAATTCACCATGAACACTTGTAATTTTATTATTTTTACCAACTAAACGCTGCAGTGCAATATTACCAAGTGTCACAATAACAGGCGGATGTATAAGTTCCAACTCATAGTCTAACAAAGGTGCATGAGCAAGTATTTCTCCTTGATTTGGTGTTCTATTGTACTTCTTCTGTATTATTTCTCCATTTCGTTCCCTTTTCTCTCTCCATTTATAAGGTCTACTCCGAACCGCACTCGTAATATATACCTCTTCCCTTGTAACGTGAAGACGTTCTAAAAACTCCATTAAATGTTTTCCGGCTCTCCCGCTAAACGGGATACCATTATGAATTTCCGTTTCACCAGGTGCTTCTCCAACAAGCATTAATTTCGGATTTCTAGGGCCCTGTCCACTTAAAAAACCTTCTAATTGGTATGTAGCACTTCGCTCCCTCACTTTTTTAACTAAATGTTCCGGATATTCTATATCTGTCACCTTCTTTCAACATTCCATACTTATCTTTTTTAACTAGTTCTATACCCCATATTATTTCCATTTATAACATGTTATAAGATTCATTCCACGAAACAAAAAAAGACTATCATAATTGATAGTCTTTAATCGTCGCTACGCTGCATACCAGTATAAATTAATACAAGGCGTAATAATTCAAATACTGCTACAGCTGCTGCTGCTACATATGTTAATGCTGCCGCATTTAATACTTTACGAGCTTGACCGTACTCATCTGTCGATACGATACCAAGTGCTTCAATTTGTTGCATTGCACGTTTTGATGCATCAAATTCAACTGGTAATGTAACAAGTTGGAAAATAACACCTGCTGCCATTAAAATAATTCCTAGTAACAACAAACCAGACATTTGTGCAAATACACCAATTAGGACAAAAACCCATGACATGTTTGAACCAAAATTAGCAACTGGCACTAATGAATGGCGTACACGCATGAAGTTATAATCTTTCGCATCTTGAATTGCATGTCCTACTTCGTGTGCTGCTACAGCTGTACCAGCAACTGAATGTCCATAATAGTTATCTGTTGATAATCGAACTGTTTTTGCAGTTGGATCGTAATGGTCCGACAAATGACCCGGCGTTTCTTCTACAGCTACATTGTACAATCCGTTTTCATCTAAAATTTTCCGAGCAACTTCCGCTCCTGTCATACCTGAAGTTGAATAAACTTGTGAATACTTGCTATAGGCACTACGTACTTTTGACTGTGCATACAACGGTATGATCAAAATGATCGCGAAGTAAATTAAATAAAACATCATAAACCTCCATTGAAGTTTTAATTATAGTACTTCTCATTCTATTTTTTTCTTACACCATTGTCAATAAATAAACCTTACAATCCGTATCTTTATTTATACACATTATCTATCTTTAGAATGCAAGTTACTTCTCCGTTTCTCCCTCTCCCCTTTATACTTTCTCCATCCAACATACGTTAAAGTGAACAAAATAAGTCCTCCAGTAATGGTCATAAACCAAATGAGAGAAGGAGCAATCTCATCTTTTTTTACTGTATGAAATATTTTTTGCAAATCACCTTTAATAATCCCTAGTTGCATTTGTCCACCTTTCGTTTTTAACATAACGTTACGAAATTCATCCAAATAAGATAAATGTGCATTTACACGCTGCGCTTCGTTTTCTGGCAGGGCAATCATTAAACTCGGATAAATAATATTAAATTCATTTAAAAATGTATTTAGCGTCTGTTGGAACTGTTCATCATCTTCTTTTTTCATCGCTTTTTCTACTTGAGAAAAAGCATCCATTATCTTTCTTTCTCTTTCCATCCAAAGTGGCTGATATTTAGATACTTGTGCATCAACAGCAAGTTGTAATGCTAACATATTATCAACTTTAACTTGCTTATCTAAATCTTCCACGAGAGATTGTTTAGCTTTATCATATGCCAAAGAAACGACTCTAATTTGTCCCGGAGTTACTTTTGAATTATTTTCATTTTCCTTTGATAGAAACTGCTCTGAGAAATGGTACAGTACTTGTATTGCCTTCGCATCTTCATTTTTCTTTACTAACTGTAAAGAGTCATCTAGCAATCCAGTTAGTTCACTCCACTCCTCAGCATATATACGTACTGGAAACATTATAATTAGAAATGCTATCAGTCCAATTAATGTTCTCTTCATCCCGGTCCCCCCTATAACTACTAGTACAAAATATGTGGAGTTGGACAAGAATAGAACAGAACAAAATCAAAAAATATATTATCTCTATGAAAACAAAAAAATTCTCTTTAAACAGAGAATTTTTTCTTTGAAACCCTTTTCTTTTTCACTAAATATTTATACACACCGTAACAAATTATGCTTCCGCTTAAAATCAATAATAAAATAACACAGGCAGCATGCATAAAGAATCCTTCCGGTAACATTAAAATTATCGGATCTGTTTCAATATCAAACATCCAATAATCATTGCTAAATAAAAGCTTATGAAATAATACAAAACTCTTTTCAAAATCAATGGCAATCGGTAACGTAAGAGCTATCGGAAAAAGAATTGTAAGAATCGCTCCGTGAAGTAAAAACTTTTCTTTTTTCTTTTTTAGTAAATACATTCCTCCTAATAAAGCAATTACAATCGTTCCATACATTATATATTGAATCTTTACTAAAATATTTTTAACATCCACAAAATGAATGCGACCATTTGTAGACATGTCTAATGTCGGCAATTGTAATGCACCTTCATAAAACGGAGATAAATATGTAATAAGCACATCATAGTTTCTTTTAATTTCATCTTTCGTCATATCCGCTAAGTCTGGAATATTTAAGAAATCAATTTCAAAATAATACAGCCATTTTCCATATATAACTACCATTGTCGCGAGCGTGAAAATAGAAAATGCTATGCTATATGAAACAACTAAAGTGATCAATCGATCCAATATGTTTATACCACTCTTATTTTTCTTCATTTTCTCCCCCTAAATGTCCTCACCATCATAAAGAAAACTGTTTTCGGTTCTCACGTAAGCAATAATAATATGTGATACACAGTACAGCAATACTTAGCCAAAACGTAAAATAACCAATTTTCTCTACAAACAAATGCATAATTCCGTATCTCGGCATTTGCCAAAATAAATAATCAATCGCATCATTATGTAACGTCCATATGCCAGCTACAATGAAATGCCATTTTTTTATCCGATAAAACGGAGCATATAACACTCCCTGCACCGCCATTGCAAAATGAGATAACATTAACATATATCCCATAAGACCAATAGGACCTTTTACATAAATCATAACCCCATTTACAACAACAGCCCAAATACCATATTTTATTAAAGTAACTATCGCTAACGCCTCTATTAATCCCCAATTCTTCTTTATCAAAAAAGCAATTAGAACAAAGACAAAAAAAAGACTCGCCATAGGACTATCTGGTACAAACGGCCAAAATATAGGTGAGGTTTCTTTTAATTGATTTCCATACCATATGAATCCGTAAATTGTACCTAACATGTTAACAACCAATAAAAATAATAGTACCGAACGTTGCCTTAACATTGCATACAAGTAAACCAAGCTGTATGTCCAACACCTTTCAAACAAAGTAATTCTTTCATCGAACTCTACTCTATTATATAGCAAACTTTCCGTCATCAAAATAAAAAGCTGACTACAGATTTTGTAGTCAGCTTTTCGATTATTTTTTATTATACTTTGCAACGAATTCCGAAAGCTTTTTCAGTTCTTCATCTGTACCTTTAAATACCCCTTTAGGCATTGAACCTTTTCCATCTTTCGCAATTTTAGCGATTTCTTCTGGCTTTAAAGTTAAGTTTTGCAAAGCCGGTGCTGCCGCCCCACCCTGTAAATTGTCACCATGACATGTTAAACAAGTATTTTTTTGCATTAACTTGTAGCCGTCATCATTTTTATCAACTGGTGCTGTTTTTACAATTGCTCCTTGTTTTTTTGCAGCTTCCCAGTCGTGGTGCGCTACAGATTCCCAAGTTAAAAAGATAATTGATGCAATTGCTAAAAGCATAAATCCAGTTGCCACAGGCCGTTTCAACGGGCGTCTTTCTGGGCCTCTGTCAAGAAATGGAGCTAACAGTAATGCTCCAAACGCAATCCCAGGCATGATAAATGCTCCAATTACAGTAAATGAGCCTGAAGCATACGAATACTTTAACAACTGATACAAGAATAAGAAATACCAATCTGGCAGTGGTATATATCCTGCATCTGTAGGATCCGCCATTCTCTCAAGCGGTGACGGATGCGCCACTGTTAAACATAAATAACCGATTAAAAAAACTGCACCAACCATCCATTCTTTTAACAAGAAATTCGGCCAAAACGCTTCTGTTTTCCCTGGATATTCCGAATAATCTTTCGGAATATTTGGTTTCCGAGCTACTGGTACCCGAGAATCTCCTACAAACTTCATCCCTTTGCCGCGATGCATAATCTCCCTCCTTTTGTTCTTTCCCCTTTAATTTAGCAATCTCTTATAGCGGACCGGAAATACCTTGTTTGCGAATCATGATGAAGTGGAAGGCCATTAAACCTAGAAGTGCTGCTGGTAAGAAGAAGACGTGAATAGCAAAGAAGCGAGTTAATGTTTGAGCGCCAACAATTTCGGAATGACCAGCGAGTAATGTTTTAATATAAGGACCAATGAGCGGCGTTTGCTCTGCGATTTGAATCCCTACTTTCGTAGCAAATAACGCTTTCATATCCCATGGTAATAAATATCCGGTGAAACCAAGACCTAACATAACAAAGAAAATAAGAACACCAACAATCCAGTTTAACTCACGAGGCTTTTTATACGCACCTTGGAAGAAAACTCTGAGTGTATGTAAAAACATCATTACAATTACGAGACTAGCGCCCCAGTGGTGCATACCACGAACAATTTGTCCGTATGCAACTTCATTTTGTAAATAGTAAACCGATTCCCAAGCATTTTTAATATCAGGCACATAATACATCGTTAAAAACATTCCAGACAAAATTTGAATTACGGTAACGAAAAAGGTAAGTCCTCCAAAGCAATAGACGAATGCAGAAAAGTGATGCGCCGGGTTAACATGCTCCGGTACTTCATGATCAGCGATATCACGCCATATCGGTGTAATATCTAAACGTTCGTCCACCCAATCATAAATTTTATTTAACATCTACTTTGCACCCCCTTTTGGCTTCGCTTTTCCTAAATAAAGTGTTCCATCTTTTACTTTGGATTCGTATACGTCAAGCGGAGCAAGAGGCGGTGTGCCTTTAATGTTCACCCCATCTTTTGTGTAACGTCCCCCGTGACATGGGCAAAAGAATTGATTAGGATGTGCTTTGTCCGAATTCCAGTTTACTGTACAACCTAAATGTTTACACACTGGAGAAAATGCAACGATGTCTCCGCTTTCATCTTTATGCACCCAAGCAGATTTTGGCTCTTCAGACTTGTACCATCCGTCAACCTGCTTCACCTTAAAATCGAAGCGCTTCGGTTCTGTTGTAATATCCTTTACTTGTGCAACAGCAACCATATCTGTTCCCGCTTCTTTTCTTAACACCGGATCAAGCGCAAACCGTGTCATCGGCATTAAAATACCCGCTGCCATAAAGCCCCCTACCCCTGTAAGTGTGTAATTTAAAAATTGTCTTCTTGACACACGATGTTCTTTCTCGCTCACGAAAATTTCCCCCCTCTATCAGAAATTGTCCTCTCGTGAAAAAATTATATAAAAAATAAAAACTAGGACACTATCATGATATAATACCCTCTTGTATAGGTCAATATCATACTACTCATAATAATAAGAACTTTCTGTTTATTATTATTTTACCCACCTTTCTTCCAACATTACCATAATATTTTTTATGTGGGCACGAATAACCTCTCTTTTCGCCTGGTCACTAAATTGCGCTAATGATAACGATGGAAACCAAAATAAATCCCCCTGCAACTCTTGCATATCTTCTTTCCATGAAAAATCACTTGTCACATAGGCAATATGCTTAAAACCTTGTCTTTGCAAATGATTTGTCCATTCTTGCAAACGATCTTTTTCATTCTTTTGGCTCTCTACTAAATACGTAAATGCGGGCAATAAAAGCACTCTTCCTTTATACTCCCTTTCCAGCTCCATACTCAAAGCCTCAATAAATTCACCTTGCTCTACAACCATTTTCATTTCTTTTGCTGCCGAAATAGACAAAAGGGGTATAATCCCTGTATCTACATACTCTCTCGCTTGCTCAAACTGTTCCACATCTTTAACAATCCATTTCATCTTTTCTCCCCTCCCCTACTTAAAATAACAGAACTTTCACTTTATATATATTAAACCATACTAAAAGAGGTAAAAAAAGAAAAACTACCTATTATTAGGTAGTTTTTCTAGAATAATCTGAAATTTGTAAAGATTTAATGATTAAAATGAATTCTATAAAGTTTTTAATTCTGCTGTTAACCTATGAAACGCTTCCTTATCTTGCTTATCCAAAGCTTCATCAATTTGTTTCAAAAGACGCTCTCTTCTAAATGAAAATACACTTTCTTCTAAAAATCGTTCTGCAAGCAATCGATCTTTTTCATTTACTTCAATATGCTTTGGTAAATATGGATTGTCTTCTAATACAGCTACATAGTTTGCATTTTGGAACGATGATTTAAAGTTAAGTTGAATATAAATATCCTCATCTCGATTTAAACGAATATCATGAAACGATTTTTCAGCATCTGTTGTCATAACATTTTGTTTAAAAAAGTGAAACGGTGTGTCTTTCACGCAATTTGCTGACATCACTAAGCCACGCGGACAATATTTTGCATGCTCTACGAAGTGGACTTTATGCATTAATTGATCGTGACTCATTAAATAATTCAAAATCCATACACATTCACGCTGTTTCAGTTGGTAATTATTCAAAAACCATTTTACAAAATCCTTCTTCTCGTTTACAGAAACAGGGGTATTCATAGCGATTAAGTCCCTCCTCTGTCTTTCTCTTTTCTTTTTAGATTCAAGAAGCGGCATTCAGTTTCCTTCCAACTTACGAAAAATCCTCTAAATTATATAACAATTCTTCAATGTGAATTTGTGTCGGGTCTAGTTGTATTAACTGAGTAAATACTTCTTTCGCCTCTTTTCGCATTCCTTCTTCCAATAAGAAATAACCGTACTCTTCCAAGAAATCTGGATGATTCTTAAAAGAAGTATATGCACTTTCATAGTGTTTTAATGCATCCGAATACATTTCTAATTGTTTTTTTGCAAATGCAAGATCCCAAAGCAGTTGTGTATCTGGTTCTCCACTGTCAATTGTACGCTCTACAACTGCAATTAGCTCTTCATATTTCTCTTGTTCTTTTAAGATATACGCATATTTTAATGTCGCACCTAAATGTCCCGGATCTAGCTCAAGCGCTTTTTGAAGCACTTCTTCTGCCTCCGCTATTTTACCTAATTTCGCCGAAATGTTCGCTAATTCTACATAAAAAGGAACAGAAAGCTCATCAACTTTAATTCCTTCATGAAGTGTTTCATAGCTTTCTTGAAGCATACCTTCTTTTTCATAGCTTTTCGCTAAATACATGTATAGCGATGCGTACTCAGGATCTAATTCTTTTAATTCTTGCCAAGCACCAATTGCTCTTTGATACTCTTCCCCTTGGTATAATGTGAAAGCATATCCAAATAATGAGTGAATATCTTTTTGCTCCTCAAGTCCCGCTTCATAATACGAGATGGCTTCTTCCCAGTTTCCAATGGCACTTAAAGTTTCTGCTAGACGAAGCGCAATGACAACACCACCCATAACTTTATGCTCTGCTAATAACGATTCATAATAAGTGATTGCCTTTTGCTCTTCACCTTTACTACTATATAATTCTGCTAATCCAAACGTAATAACAGGTTCTTCTGGCATCATTTCTTTCGCTTTTAGTAGTTTTTGTTCTGCTACATCATCAAAACCTTGCATTTGGAATAAATCCGCAACTAGTAATAGCGATTGAACATATAAATCATCATTTTCCGGAATATCATGAAGCACTTCGATCGCTTCATCTTCTTTATCTAAATCAATATATAATTCTGCTAAAAATAGCGTAAACTCACTTTCTTCCGGATATAGCAAGCGTAAATCATCAATAATTGCTAACGCCTCATCCATAAACCCAAGTGTATGATAATAACGAGCGATATCATACTTCTCTTCATCATTAGCAACTCGTAGTTGTTCTTTTAATAATTGTAATCCTTTTTCTGCTTCACCGTTTTCAATATAAGAAACAGCTTGTTCGAAATTTTGCATAAACGTCTCCTTTAATTCAAAAAAATATTTCTCTTCTGTTCATTTATCATAAGCAACTAGCTGTAAGAACGCAACCTTTTGAGTGAACTACCTCTTCCTATAAGTTCTCTTATAGCGAAGCTAATTGTTCAAAAAAGTTCGGATACGATACAGCGACCGCATCACTATTCTCTATTTTTACTTCTCCATCTATAATACAAGATGCGATTGCTAGCATCATCCCAATACGATGATCACCGTGACTATTAACAGCATTTCCTTTTAAATTTTGTTTACCATATATAATCATACCATCTGGTGTAGCTTCAATTTTCGCACCTAATTTTCCTAATTCATCCACAACAGTATCGATACGGTTTGTTTCTTTTACTTTTAACTCCTCAGCATCTTTAATTACAGTAATTCCCTCTGCCTGCGTTGCCAATAAAGCAATTACAGGAATTTCATCAATTAACCTCGGAATAAGCGATCCGCCAATCTCTATTCCTTGTAATTTCGATGTTTCAATCGTAATATCCCCGCACGGTTCAAACTCTTCATTTCTAATATTATCGATAGAAATAAGTGCACCCATCTTTGTTAAAACATCTAAAATCCCTGTTCTCGTTGGATTTAAACCGACATTTTCCAATACAAGCTTACTATTTTGAACAATTGCACCAGCTACTAAGAAAAAGGCAGCCGAAGAAACATCTCCTGGAACTTCTATGTCTGCCCCTTTCAGTTGTTGGCCACCTTGTAATGACACGGTACGTTCATTAACATCTACTGTACAACCGAATGCGCGTAACATCCTTTCCGTATGATCACGAGACTGCATAGGCTCTGTTACTGTAGTTACACCTTCTCCTTGCAAACCTGCAAGTAAAACTGCTGACTTCACTTGTGCACTTGCTACTGGTGAATGGTAATGCATACCTTTCACCTTTCCACCACGAATAGATAAAGGTGTATATTGTCCATTTTCTCTACCGTCGATTTGAGCGTTCATCATACTAAGCGGGTCTGTAACACGTTTCATAGGACGTTTTCCAATTGATGCATCACCGATTATCGTACTATGGAACGGCGTATTAGCTAAAATCCCAAGCATAAGACGAATAGTCGTCCCTGAATTCCCCACATCTAATACTTCTTTCGGTTCTTGTAAATTATGTAATCCTTTACCGTAAATCGTGACATCGTTACCACTCTGTTCGATCTTGACACCTAGTTTTTGAAAACATGCAATTGTACTTAAACAATCTTCTCCTAATAAAAAATTTGATACTTTCGTCGTCCCTTCTGCTACCGCCCCAAACATAACCGAGCGATGCGAAATAGATTTATCTCCTGGAACAATAATTTTCCCATTCAAACTTTTTTTTCGTCCTACTAGTTTCAAACTGTATCCTCCTCACATTTTAAATAAGTTATATGTACAATAGTTCTTCTTATACGTCTACTTCTATTGTAACGTTTTCTTTCTGGAACGTGCAAACAACTCCCCTTATTACAGTTCAAATAAAAAAGACTCCTATACTAGGAGCCTTCACTATTTATTAAGAATACGTCTCTTCTTTTTTCACTTGTTCTTTGACAAGTTCCGTAAGCAACTCAATAATCTCAGCATTTTCTTCTTTAAGCCCAACAGTAATACGAATACCATCATGTATACCAAATGCAGCACCAGAACGAACGATATATCCTTTTTTCATTAATCGTTCGAAAGCTTCATTACCAGGTATACCGAGCTTCAAGAAAATAAAATTCGTTTGGGATGGATAGTAGAATACGTTATATTCCTTACAAAATGCATAATATTGATTTAACCCTTCGTCATTTTTCTTCACGCACTCTTGTAAAAACTGTTGATCTTCTATTGCCGCTAACGCTACCGCTTGGGCGATAGTTGATGTGTTAAACGGTAATCTTGCTACCTCGAGCTGCCCTACAAGCTTTGCATCCCCAATCGCATATCCGATACGAAAAGCAGCTAAACCATACGCTTTTGAGAATGTGCGCAGCACCATAAGATTTTCATACTTTTCAAGAAGTGGCAATGTTTGTGGATAGTCTTTTGCCCCCGCATATTCATAATACGCTTCGTCCATAATAACGAGCGCCGACTTAGGTACTGATTCTAAAAATGAAAGTAATTTTTGTTTCTCTACATATGTACCTGTCGGGTTATTCGGATTACAAATCCATACAATCTTCGTTTTGTCATCTACTTGTTGTAACATCGCATCTAAATCGTGAATGCCATCTTTAAGTGGTACTTCACGAACTTCCGCTCCTTCAATAACAGCATGGTGATGGTATTGCGAGAACGTAGGGTTAGCCATTACAACATTTGTTCCATTATGTAGCAAAGCACGACTAATCATTTGAATGACTTCATCTAGCCCACTACCAAATAAAAGTTGTTCCGCTTTTACACCTAAATGCTCTGCTACTTTTTCACGAAGTTCAAAAGCCGCCCCGTCCGGATAGAGTGCATATTGATTGGCTAACGAAGTTAATGCTTCTGTCACACGCACAGAGCAGCCAAATGGATTTTCATTCGACGCTAACTTCACAATTTTTGACAATCCATATTCTCTTTTTACTTCTTCAATATTTTTCCCAGGTACATATGCTCTCAAAGTTAACAATTGCTCTTTTACTCTCACTTTTCTTCCCCCAGTCATTGATATGATTTATAACTCCTTACTGTCATCTTTAATCATAACCGTCACCATTACGAGAATACCTCTACATATGCATTTCATACCTATTCTACAACTTTTCTAGACCATATCCTTTTGAAATGCTTCTAACGCAATATGAACAGTCTCATCTGAAATAGATACGACATTCACTACCCCATATTCCTGCATAAGTACCATATGAATTGTTCCTGCATTCGCTTTCTTATCTTGTTTCATCAGTTGAACGAGGCGCTCTACATTCAAATCACTTGGAATTTTTGGATAGCCGTATTTCAAGAACCACTGCTTCATCTCTTCATAAGCAAGTTCAACCTTGTACACTTGCTCACTTAAAAATAAGGCGAATAACATCCCAACCGCTACTCCGTCACCGTGAGTAATATTTCCATATCCTAACTCTTTTTCAAGAGCATGTCCTAACGTATGCCCAAAATTCAAATGGGCCCGTACACCTTTTTCTGTTTCGTCTTGCGACACAATGTTCGCTTTCACAGGAATCGCCTTCGTTAATATGTGAATTAATTTTTCATCACGAAGATCCGTTAATGTTTGCACTTCTTCTTTTAACCAATGATATAGCTTTACATCACCAATAAGAGCATGCTTTATCACTTCTGCATAACCTGATCTCCACTCTTTTTCAGGAAGCGAATGTAAAAATGGCGTATGATATACAACAGCTTCTGGCTGATGAAACGCACCAATCATATTTTTTCCTAGTGGATGATTAATTGCTACTTTCCCGCCTACTGCACTATCGTGAGCTAATAAAGTCGTTGGAACTTGGACAAAGCGGATACCACGCATAAACGACGCGGCAACAAAGCCAGCCAAATCCCCAATCATTCCGCCTCCAAGTGCGATAATTAAAGAATTTCTATCTAATTTATTTTCAAGAGCCGAAGTATGAGCCGCATAAAAATTTTCAAAAGACTTCTCTTTTTCGCCACTCGGTACAACAAACGAAAACACGTCCTGCTCTACTTGTAATGCATCAACAACTGTCTGTAAATGTAGTGATGAAACAGCTTCATCAGAAATGATCATTATGTTAGATACAGCCGGATTCATCTTTTGAATAAGCGTTGTTAAATGTGACAACACTTCTTTTCCAACATGTACATCATATTCTTTTGATTTCGTTTGAATATGTATGTTCTCCATTAAAATCCCCTCGCATATTCATTATGTTTCTCAATATTTTCACGTATAAGATCGATACGATCTAATCCAAATTGTTCAATTAAAGCTGTCGCGAGCTCCCAAGCGACAACAGCTTCAGCCACAACGCTAGCTGCCGGTACTGCACAACTATCTGAACGTTCAATACTCGCTGTAAAAGGTTCTTTCGTATCAATATCAATACTTTGAAGCGGTTTATATAATGTCGGTATCGGTTTCATCACACCACGCACAATAACCGGCATACCAGTTGTCATACCACCTTCTACTCCACCTGCATTGTTCGTCTTTCTTCTGTACCCTTGCACTTCATCCCAAAGGATTTCATCATGCACTTCACTTCCAGGTCTATGCGCGGCTTCAAAACCAATTCCAATTTCAACACCTTTAAAAGCGTTAATACTCATAATTGCCGCTGCTAATTTTGCATCTAATTTTCTATCATAATGTACATAGCTACCTACTCCAATTGGCATGCCTTCTACAACTACTTCAACAATACCGCCGATAGAATCACCGTTTGCCTTCGCATCATCAATTGCTTGCATCATCTTTTTACCTGCTTCTTCATCTAAACAACGTACAGGAGATGCTTCTGTAGTACTTTGTAATTCCGCAATAGAGTTATACGTAATGTTTTCTGCCTGTACACCACCAATTTCGATAACATGTCCCGCTACTTGTATGCCTAATTCTGCTAATATCCTTTTTGCAACTGCACCAGCTGCAACACGAACTGTCGTTTCACGTGCTGAAGAACGCTCTAATACATTTCTCATATCTCTATGACCATATTTAATCGCACCATTTAAATCTGCGTGTCCAGGTCTAGGCTTCGTAACTTGCCTTTTCATTTCTTTTTCTTCCTGCTCAGTTAACGGCTCTGCGCCCATAACCTTTGTCCAATGAGTGAAATCACGATTTTCAACAACAAGTGCAATTGGGGATCCCATCGTCTTCCCATGCCTAACACCACTTACAATTTGCACTTGGTCTTTCTCAATTTGCATGCGTCTACCGCGTCCATATCCTTTTTGTCTTCTAGCTAATTCTTCATTTATATCATTCGCTACTAAAGATAATCCTGCCGGAACACCTTCTAAAATTGTCGTAAGTTGCGGACCGTGGGATTCACCAGCTGTAATATATCGCATACGTTATTCCTCTTTTCGCATATGTATTTATCCCGCTACATAAAGTAGCAATGGTATCTTTCATCATTCTATAAGAAAACATTGAAATTATATAGTAAATCGACTACTTGCTTTATCCTACTTGTAATCATTCTATCATTTTCATAACGTTATACCTTTTACTTTACATACCAATATATCATAACAGTCCTAACTTCGTAACAAATCAAAATAAAAAAAGTGCAAGAAGAATACCCCTATTCTTCTTGCACTTTTTACTATTATCACAGTTATTAAAGCGTTTACAAATTATTTCAAAATAATTAGTAAATCCATTGATTCATTAATTTTGAGTAGTCTACTAATTCTTCTTCCTTAAAGAAAATAGCAATCTCGCGCTCTGCACTTTCTAAAGAATCCGAACCGTGGATAATGTTTTTCGCAACAGTTACACCGAAATCTCCACGAATTGTTCCAGGAGCAGCTTCATGTGGTCGTGTTTTACCCATCATATTGCGTGCTGTATCTACTACACCTTCACCTTGCCATACCATTGCGAATACAGGGCCAGATGTAATAAAGTCTACTAATTCACCAAAGAAAGGTCTTTCTTTATGCTCACCGTAGTGTTGTTCAGCAATTTCCGGAGTCACTTGCATTAATTTTGCACCAACTAATTGAAAGCCCTTTTTCTCAAAACGAGCTACAATTTCCCCAATGAAGGCACGTTGTACACCGTCTGGTTTTACCATTAGAAATGTTTTTTCCATAAAAAATCTCTCCACTTCTGAATTATGTATGTAATTGTATATCCCCACACACATAGTAACACCCTTATCACAATTGTGCAATAGTTTTGAAATAGAGAGATTATTTTATTTTTTAGAAAAATCACTAAAATTTTCGTTTTCCAATATACTTTGCAACATTTTGCAAAGCATACTTCGCCTGTCCACGTGGGAGTGGTTTTATTATTTCTAATGCTTTATGTAAATAACGTTCACTAAACGAAAATGCTTTATCAATAGCTTCGCTCGCTTTAATATCATCAATAATTTCTTTCATTTCACTGGCTGCTGTATTTTCATTCACAGAAATAATTTTCTCACGAAGAACTGGATCTTCCATGGCATACAAAACAGGTAATGTAATGTTACCTTGTAGTAAATCACCACCAGCAGGCTTTCCAAGCTTCTCTTCTGTCGATACGAAATCTAAAATATCATCAATAATTTGATAAGACATACCAACAAAATATCCATACCAAAATAGACGATTTACAGTATCACGATTAGCACCAGCAGCAATCGCTCCTAACTGACAACTCGCAGCGATTAATAATGCTGTTTTTCGTTTTATCCTTCTTAAATACGTTCTTAAATTTTGATCATAGTTATACTTATCTTTAATTTGTTCGATTTCACCTTTACAAACTTCTAAAATTGTATGAGATAGTGCCTGATGTGCATCTGGAATTTCTATATTTGTTATACATTCAAGAGACTTCGCAAACAAGTAGTCTCCTGTATACATTGCAATACGATCTCCCCATTTCGCATTCACTGTTGCGCTACCGCGTCGTAAAAACGCAGCATCAATGACATCATCGTGAACAAGAGAAGCCATATGAATAAGTTCTAATGCAACCGCAACATGCTTAATTGCATCTAACTTATAATCACCAAATTTCCCTGCAAGCAAAACAAAAACAGGGCGAATCCGCTTCCCACCTGCTTCAATAAGCTGTAATGCGGCTTCTTCTACTAACGGCTGCTCAGAAGCAACTGTCTTCTTCAATTCTTTTTCTATAACATTAATATCCGATCGTAAAAAAGAGTACATAAGTTGTAACTTCATATTGTTCACCTTAACCTAAAACGTCTTTTTTCTATTTTGATTCTGGTTTAAAACCTAAATGCATAGCTGCTACACCAAAAGTAAATGGTTTCACTTGCACATTCTTAAGCCCAGCTTCTTCAAACATACTCGCTAACTCTTTCATCCCTGGGAATGTACTAGCGGATTCCTGAAGCCATGAATATTCTTTATAACTTTTTGCAAACATCTTTCCAAATAACGGCATGATATATTTAAAGTATAAGACATACCCTTGACGAAAACCAATCATTGTTGGTTGAGATGTTTCTAAGCAAATCACTTTTCCACCAGGTTTTACTACACGCGTCATTTCTTTTAATACTTGCATGTAATCCGGAACGTTACGTAGCCCAAAACCAATCGTTACATAATCAAACGTATTATCTTCAAAAGGAAGTTCCATTGCATTTCCATGCATAAGTTCTACTTGCTTTAATTCTAAAGCTTCTACCTTTTGTTTACCGACAGCTAGCATATTTTCGCTAAAGTCTAAACCGTAAACCTTTCCATTTTCCCCTACAGCTCCTGCTAACGCAATTGTCCAATCAGCTGTTCCGCAGCAAACATCGAGTGCCTTACTCCCAGGTTTCACATCCATAATTTTCATCGTTTCTTTGCGCCATACCTTATGCCTTTGAAAACTAATTACAGAATTCATCACATCGTATTTATCAGAAATTTTCTCAAATACGTCATGTACTCTTTCTTCTTTTGATTGTTGCATGCTCGTACCTTCTTCCAATGTAAAGTTGCTTATGTCCTTGATTTATCTCTTAACATAGAAATTATTTCATTAACTTCTGTATGATTCTCTAAAAATTTTTCTTCCTGCTTTTTCATTTCCATAAGCCATTCATTAATAACTGTTTCCAGATTTTTATCATCATCCAATGAGATTTTTTGAACCGCTTGAAAAACAGGTGGATTTTGTTTATCAGCATACAATTGACACTCTTTTTGAAGACGATTTTTTCCTAATACATAAGTTATATATGGTTTCCAATTGGATAAATGAAAATGATCACATGTTTTTTGCAGCAGCGCAGATTCAATTATTACTACACTTTCCATTATGTCTTGAATCGTCACATGGGCTTTTTGATATAGCATAATTTTATGCTCATTAATCTCCTTAATTCCTTCAGCAAGTGCGCGAATTAAGATAATATCACAATTCATTGATAATAAGTAATAGTATAGACCACTATAATAATCGCCTGCAAGCACTGTCAATTGACGACGCTTATGGAATCCACTCGTCTCTTCGTTTGCTTTATTTGATACTTTTTCATGTGTATCAAGAGCAATTTGTACAAGCATAATCGTTACTACATAATGATCAATTTGTTCTTTATGTATATTTGCATCCTTTAATGCACCGTATAACAGCGCTATTTTTTCTTCATCAATAAATGGTTCTTCAATATAGTTTATAAAATAAGGATGGCGTAATTTCTCCATCAATTTCTCTTTAATACCCGCATACCCTCCGTAGATGTCACACACAAAAAATCACCCTTGTTTTCTAATTCATAAAATTTATTATAACACATACATTCTATTTTCTATAATCAAAACTTGGCTACTTCTGCCAAACTGTCACCGAATGCAGCCTCAACTTTCATTCATACGAATCACCTTCATCACTAACAACTACAAACATACATTTTCACAAAAGGAAGATGTAACTTTTAACTTTTATATTCTTGCTCTTTCATACTAAAACTATATCATTTATTTGCAAAAAAAAAAAAAGAAAAGCAGTTTCCCGCTTTTCTTTACTTCGTCTTAATAAACGATAAAATTTCACTACGTGCTGCTGCATCATTTTCTAGCACACCGCGCACTGCAGTCGTTACTGTTTTCGCACCAGGCTTTTTCACACCACGCATCGTCATACACATATGCTCTGCTTCTACTACTACCATTACACCATGCGGCTCTAGTACTTCCATAATAGAGTTAGCTACTGTTGATGTAATACGTTCTTGTAATTGCGGACGACGCGCAATTGTGTCTACAGTACGAGCTAATTTACTTAATCCCGTTACTTTTCCACCTTGCGGAATATATGCAACGTGAGCAACTCCATAAAAAGGTACAAGATGATGCTCACACATCGAATAGAATGGTATATCTTTTACTAGTACAAGCTCTTCGTGATCTTCTCCGAATACTTTGTGTAAATGCTCTTTTGGATCCTCATGCATCCCTGAGAATACTTCTGCGTACATTTTCGCAACACGTTTCGGTGTATCAAGTACTCCCTCGCGATTTGGGTCGTCTCCGATTGCCTCTAAAATAAGACGTACTGCGTGTTCAATTTGTTCTAAATTAACTTTTGCCATCCGCTAGCCCTCCCGAAAAACCTAAAAGTGATACGAACACATTCTAGCATATTTATGTTTTTAAAAGCAAAAAGAAGAGTTTCCAAAAAGGAAACTCTTCTTCCCTGTTAATATGTAAGGATTATTTAACCGCATCTTTTAACGCTTTACCAGGTTTGAATGCAGGTACTTTACTTGCAGCGATTTCAATCTCCTCACCTGTTTGTGGGTTACGACCTTTACGAGCCGCACGCTCACGAACTTCGAAGTTACCGAATCCGATAAGTTGTACTTTATCACCTTGTTTTAAAGCTTCTAAGATAGAATCAAAAACAGCGTCCACTGCTTTTGTTGCGTCCTTTTTAGAAAGGGAACTTGCTTCTGCAACAGCATTGATTAAATCTGTCTTGTTCATGCCATTCACCTCCTCCCAAAGATAAGACTGTATAATGATCATAAAATGAGTCTTACTTTCATTTGTAGGCAATTTTTACAAATTCTATACTACAAAGATGTAGATAAATCATTATCAACGCCTATATTATACGATTCTCCTTTATAATTCAATATTTTTAAGGAAATTGTTACTCTTAAAATGTGAAAATCTGATGAAACTTGACAATTTACAACAAAGTATTAGATAATGACTGTTTATTTTACTATTACTTACTCCAAAATAAAAAAATCCCTCTGCAATTAGAGGGATTTTTTCTTATAATATAATCGCAATTAATCCGCCAGATCCTTCATTAATAATTCTTTCTAGCGTTTCTTTCAATTTATAACGCGCGTTTTCTGGCATTAGAGATAACTTCGCTTGAATTCCCTCTCTAACAATCGAGCTAAGAGAGCGTCCAAATATATCAGAATTCCAAATTGATAGCGGATCATCTTCAAAATCTTGCATCAAATAACGAACTAGTTCTTCACTTTGTTTTTCAGTACCGATAATCGGTTCAAATGTTGATTCTACATCCACTTTAATCATATGAATAGACGGCGCAACCGCTTTTAATTTAACACCGAACCTTGAACCGTGACGAATAATTTCCGGCTCATCCAAGCTCATATCAGCTAATGCAGGCGCTGCTACTCCATATCCGGTTTGCTTTACCATACGCAGGGCATCCGCAACTTGGTCATACTCTGTTTTCGCATGAGATAAATCGAGCATAAGCTTCAATAAATGATCTTTCCCTCGAATTTCTACTCCTACTACTTCTTTTAAAATTTGATCATACAATTCATCTGGCGCATATAAATCAATCTCCGCCACACCTTGCCCCATATCGATGCCAGCTAGACTTGCTCGATCAATAAATTCATATTGACTAAACTGCCAAACGACACGATCCACATCACGAAGACGTTTTATATCCTTCACAGTCTCTTGAACTGCTTCCTGATAACTTTGGCGTAACCAATGTCTTTCATTTAACACCATTACCCAGCTTGGAAGGTTTACATTCACTTCTAAGACCGGGAACTCAAATAACGCTTCCCGAAGTACATTATACACATCTGTTTCTCTTAAACTCTCTACACTCATCGCAATTACTGGAATATCATATTCTTCTGATAAACTTTGACGTAACTGCTCTGTATCTGGATGATATGGCTGTACAGTATTGATAATCATAATGAAAGGCTTTCCTACTTCTTTTAACTCATTTACAACGCGTTCTTCTGCCTCTATATAATCTCTTCTTGGAATTTCACCAATTGTTCCATCTGTTGTAATAACGACACCAATTGTTGAATGCTCTTGAATTACTTTACGTGTTCCGATTTCTGCAGCTTCATGGAATGGAATAGGCTCTTCATACCAAGGAGTATTAATCATGCGTGGACCATTCTCATCTTCATAACCTTTTGCTCCTGGAACCGTATACCCCACACAATCTACTAATCGAATATTCACTTCAAGACCTTCATCTACTTCAATAGAAACCGCTTGGTTTGGAACAAACTTCGGTTCCGTCGTCATTATTGTACGACCAGCAGCACTTTGAGGTAATTCATCCTGTGCTCTTTGACGGTCTGACTCATTTTCAATATTTGGAATAACAACAAGTTCCATAAATTTTTTTATAAATGTTGATTTCCCTGTTCGAACAGCTCCTACAACTCCAAAATAAATATCACCGCCTGTGCGTTCCGCAATATCTTTAAAAATGTCTACCTTTTCCAAGTGATTCCCTCCCTCAAAATTTTTGGGAATAATTCCACGTTTATAGTCAACTAATACCTTCTCTAACGTTGCCTATAATATCTGATATAATATAATGGTATTCTAGAAGTTCGGACAATATATCAAATAATTTTGTCCAATTTCATATGACTATTTAAAAAATACCTTTTGTTTGCATCGCAAGTTGTATAACATAAAAAACCTTTCTTCTAGAACTTATTCGCTAAAAGAAAGGTTCATGACTTATGATTTAAAAAAAATTGGTTCTCCGTCTTTCACTGTATACGGTAAAGAATATGCAGGAACAAATGGGGAATCTTTCGATAGTATACTCCGAATATCTTCTCCTTCCTTAAATTGTCCTTCATTTTTTTTCAACGCTTCATATAAGTCGATTCTATAATCAACAAACACTTCACCTTTTTCATTGATTACAAGAGGGAGCCCCTTTCCAGAATATGGACTTTTCACTTGCGGTACATCTTTATATCCTAGTTTTTTAAAATCCAATTCATAGACACCATCCGCAATTACTTTTTTAAACGGTGGATATTGATGTTCATCACGATACATCCTTAACTTTAATGCCACTTCTTGAATTTGTTCCGCCATCCTAACATCAATTAACTTTACTGTCGGATTTGTTTCAACATCTATTAATACATATTGATATACGCCTCCACTTTCATATGCATTCCCTGGTGCCTCTTGTATGTACCTTGGAGCAATTTTTTGAAAATCAATTGGATATTTTTGATAAATCGGCGTACTCATATCACGCGTCTTAATTGGCAATAAACCATTCGTTTGTTCCTTGTATGTAGTAATAGCTTTTTGAACAACTTGTAACTGATCTTCATAAGGAATAGCGTTTTGTTTCATATTTTCTCTCGGATACATACACCCTGTCAAAATGCTTATGCAACAAAATATTAAAATAATATGGATTTTTTTCACTGGTAATCACCTTTTCCTGCTAGTATGGACTGTTCCTTTTGTAACATTTACAGACTACACGTCCTCTACTGCTCAATAGGACCACTAAATACAACAAGGAAAATAATAATTCCAGATACAATCATGAGGGTGTACGCTACTAAAGCTGTAATCCCTTTCAAAATTTTATTATTCATTTTATGCCTACTTAATAAAATAAAACTTACTGCAAGAAACATAAATCCAATTGCCCCTAAAGCAAACCACATTTTCATAAGCCCTTCCGACATATATACACCCCTTTACTTTCAATCTATTTTTATACTATTTTAACAAATTAAAATCTTTAAACAAATAATTTTCATCATTTTGCCGTGAATTGACGAAATTTATTTAAAATAATAAAACCGAAGCACGAAATGATGCGCTTCGGTTGACCAAATATGCCCTTACCAGCTCTATTCCCATTCTTTCATGACTATCATATGCATTCTCTAGACTCTTTGTTTCTCATAATTTATTTTTTAAACATTTTACTTAACGAACCAAAATCCGCTGGCATATTATTGTTAATGATCGCTTTTACAATTTGATCCTCTTGCTCTTTCGGCACTTCACGTCCTGCCATTAGAGCAACTTGATGAATCAATTGACGAAGCACTTGCTCATCACGCAAGTTCGCATTTTGTACAGATGATGCTAATTTAAAAATATCTTCTTTATTCACTTTCGCTTCTTTTTCAATGTTACTAAAAATGTTGTTATCCATTTTTTTCACCCTCTCCTCAAGTTACTCTTCATCCTATGCGGAAATGAAAAATTGGTGAAAAAACCCAGAAAATAAAAAACGGTAGAAGTACAAAATGTACTTCTACCGTTTTTTTATAACAAATCAGGTATCGCCTCAACCTCATGTTTTCGAACACGTCCCATTAATGAGCCTACTGCATCTTTCACATTATTCCCATTGAATAGCACGTCATATAAAGCAGCTGTAATCGGCATTTCAACTTCCATTTTCTCTGCCAATTCATGAGCAGCTTTCGTTGTTCTTACACCTTCTACAACCATACCCATACTTTCTAACACTTCTTCTAAAGAGTGTCCTTTTCCAAGCATATTTCCAGCGCGCCAATTTCGGCTATGAACGCTTGTACAAGTTACAATTAAGTCTCCCATACCAGTTAGTCCAGCAAACGTTAACGGATTTCCGCCCATTTTTCTTCCTAAACGAGCAATCTCCGTTAAACCACGTGTCATTAATGCCGCTTTCGCATTATCACCTAATCCAAGTCCATCAGTTATCCCAGCAGCTAATGCGATAATATTTTTTAACGCACCACCAAGTTCAACTCCAACGATATCTGGGTTTGTGTATACACGGAAGTAACTATTCATAAACAAATCTTGTACTTCCTCAGCCGCTTCCATACGCTTTGCCGCAGACGTAACCGTCGTCTCTTGACGTAAACCAACTTCTTCAGCATGACTCGGTCCAGACAGTACAACAACGTCTTTAATCAAGTTCTCTGGAATTTCTTCCTCAATCACTTCCGAAATACGTTTTGACGTACCTGGTTCGATTCCTTTACTTGCATGAATCCAAGTAATTGGTTCCGTAACAATCCCCTTCATCTCTTGCAATACGTCACGATACGCTTTCGTCGGTACTACTAGCAGTACTGTATTTACATCTACTAACGCTTCTTCTAAAGAAGAGTAGGCTGCGATTGTGCTTGGCAATGTAATCCCCGGAAGATATTTACTGTTCTCATGCTTCGTATTAATTTCATTCATGAGTTCAGGACGGTTTCCCCAAATACGTACATCATGTCCATTGTCAGCTAATACCATCGCTAACGCTGTTCCCCAGCTACCTGCTCCTACTACTGTGATTTTTGTCATAAAATCACATCCTCTCCATTAGTCTCTTGCTCTAGCGATAATGTGAATCGGCGTTCCTACAAAACCGAACGCTTCACGTAAACGATTCTTTAAGAAGCGCTCATATGAAAAGTGCATTAATTCTGTATCGTTTACAAATATAACAAATGTTGGTGGTTTTACCGCAACCTGTGTCGCATAGAAGATTTTCAGACGGCTACCATTATGAGTTGGTGTTGGATTCATCGCTACCGCATCCATAATTACATCATTTAATACGTTTGTTTGTACACGGATGCTATGACTTTCATTTACCTCATTGATAACCGGTAATAACGTTTGTGTACGTTTTTTCGTTTTCGCAGATAAGAATACAATCGGCGCATAATCCAAGAATTGGAAATGAGCACGGATGTTTTCTTCAAATGCTTTCATTGTTTTTTCATCTTTTTTCACTGCATCCCATTTGTTTACAACGATAATAACAGCTCGTCCTGAATCATGAGCATATCCAGCGATTTTTTTATCTTGCTCAATAATTCCTTCTTCTCCGTCTAAAACAACTAAAACAACGTCAGAACGTTCAATCGCTCTAAGTGCACGAAGTACACTATACTTTTCTGTACTTTCGTATACTTTTCCTTTTTTACGCATACCAGCTGTATCGATGATTACATAATCTTGATCATCTTTACTATATGGTGTATCGACAGCATCACGCGTCGTTCCTGCTATATTACTTACAATTACACGTTCTTGACCAAGAAGTGCATTTACAAGTGATGATTTCCCAACGTTTGGACGTCCAATTAAAGAGAAACGGATTGTTTCATCGTCATACGCTTCTTCTTCAATCTTTGGAAAATGATTTGCAGCTTCATCTAACAAATCACCAAGTCCTAAACCGTGTGTACCTGAAATCGGGAACGGCTCGCCAAATCCTAATGCATAAAAATCATAAATATCACTACGCATTTCTGGATTATCAACCTTATTTACCGCAAGTACAATTGGTTTTTTAGAACGATATAAAATTTTAGCAACTTCTTCATCCGCTGCAGTTACACCATCGCGACCATTCGTCATAAAAATGATAACATCTGCTTCATCAATCGCTACTTCCGCCTGTTGACGAATTTGTGTCAAGAACGGCTCGTCTCCAATATCAATTCCACCTGTATCAATAATGTTAAACTCATGATTTAACCATTCTCCCGCACTATAAATACGGTCTCGCGTTATACCTGGTATATCTTCTACGATTGAAACTCTTTCTCCAACAATTCTATTGAAAATAGTAGATTTTCCTACGTTCGGGCGGCCTACTATTGCTATTACTGGTTTCGGCATATACTTTCATCCTTTCAACTTGCTTCTGTTTATTATGTAAAAAACCCTTCTTTGTGCAAGAAGGGATTTGCATTCCAGAATAATTCTCAACGTATCAAAACACCTCATATTATACCACACGTTGCTAATGTTTCACAATAATATATACATTCTCTTGTAAGCGATGCGCAATACCATCTAAAATCGCCTCTAAATTATTTGCAACAAATTCTAGTTCCTCTGTCGATTCACAAGTAAACAAAGGAGCACCACCTGCAAATTTCTCCGGTTTTGTTGTAATAACCGCGAGAATAACACTTTCTAACATCATCTCTTATCTCCCCTTCCTTTCGGAGCTTCTGATGACATATGAACGGCACTCTCTAATGTTGGTACATTTCCAATTACCCCTATCGCTTTTTCTACATCTTGATCTTGCGGCAGAACAAAAATCCCAACTCTCCCATCCTCTAAATCACGCTTCGCTAACGGTACAAGTGCCGGCGTTCCAGAATCTCTATATATTCCTAAAGCAACAGAAACATCATGTAAAATAGCTTGACGTTGTCCTAAGTTCGAGATTGTAACCATCGCATCTATCGATTTCGGTTTTAAAATAAATCCCATTCCATATTTCATAATTTCTTCTTGCCTTGCTGGTAATCCAATATTCATAATGTAAATATTATCAATATAAAGTCCCGCTCCTTCAAAACGAAGTGGAACGTGCTTAATTTCTACAAGATCATGAAGCCTTTTACCTGACATTAATTTTCTCGCAATGAAAAAACTTACCATACCAGTAATTACCCCAGCAATCCATGAATGGAATCCTATATATGCAAACGTTGTTACAAACGACGTTAACATCGCCAAATAGTTACGACTTTCAAAGACTAATGCAATCCCTTCAATGTATGTATTACCACGTGGTACGAGCTCATATCCATCTAATTGTTGAAGCGTATTTCTTTCCATATTACGCACATCACGAAATTGCGTCGCCGCTAACGTAAGAAATGTAATTGCAGAAAAATCTTTTTTCAAAATAGACGGAATCGCAATTGCCCCTAAGGCAGCCGCAATTAACCCCATCGCAATATGAATAATTTTCCCGTGAAGCCTCGTCGGATATTGCCTCGTATCGGTACGAAGCATTAACACCCTAGTTACCGTCCCAGCAATTACGCCACATAAAATGGCTGGTGTATATTCAGTCATGTATTACCCTCGCCCTTCTTTTACGCGTTTTCCTCTTAAATTGTTCCATATATACTGATACTTTTGTAATCCATAGTAAAATCGCCATAAATAAAGTAGAAACAGCAACAACATCAAAAAAGGCTAAACTGCCGTATTCATAAGGAAAATGTAATTTATGAAAAATAAGCGTCACCAACAATTCTCCTTGTAACATCCCTATATACAAGGTGCACAATCTTAATATGCGATCCCCGTACAATAAAATCGATGCATACACAAGTGCACCACTTAGCAACAACAACCTATCAACCACAATCCAAATCGGATCATATACTTCTAACAAATGGAAACTTGTATATAACATTGCAATAATAAGCGCCGAAAGTAAGGTGTATAATTTTTTCCAAATAGAGTATAGCGTGATGCCTACAAAAGAAATAATACAAAGCAAAAGGGCATTTATCGATACAGTAAAAGAAGAAATCGTCACATTTAACGGGGAACAAATAATAAAAATTAATATACAAGCACTTATCTTCCAACGAATAGGTTCTTTTTTCATAAAAAAGGTCACGACAATCCACCCTATCCAAGCTACAAAATAAAAAGTACTCCCATCCATCATTTCACCTCCTATGTTTTCCATTATGGGAACTTTTTATGAAAGTTAATCCTACCTTTTCTTTGTGCATAGTTTTTCTCATAACAGCAAAACTTTTAATAAGGAGGTGGAACTCACAATGGGTAAAGATCGCCAAGAACGAAAGCTAAGAGAATCACGCCGCGTTGAATCTGATCGCGACCAATCACTTCAATATCCTGGTGCAACTAGTCTTGATACACCGGAGCAAGCTCGAAAGCAAAATCAGCACTAAAAATAAAAAAGACGGTTTCAGTATTGTATGAAACCGTCTTTTTTCGTATTTTTTTAATAAATGCTATTCATAATATAATTCTTTTGTTTTCGTATTAATATCTCAATCATAATATATCCTCTTTTTTATCATTATAATTATATAGATAGATATTTAACTTTTTCATTTTATAAAAAAAACCAACCACACGGTTGATTTTTTTATCTCCTACTATAATGCGTAGTATCAATACCACGCTGCATTAACCAATGATACGTTTCGCCTTTTACAACAAGAGGTACAGATTGTAACTCTTCTATCGTCTTCGCGCCAAGAGCTGCCATAATAAATTTTAAATCTGCATGTAAAAAATCGATTTCATCCATTAGCTTCTCGACACCATCTTGCATTAAAACACGTAAAAAGTACCCAGCAAACGCAGTTGTATTCGCCCCTAATGCGATTGCCTTTGCCACGTCAAGCGCTGTTTGTATACCCCCAGATGCAATAAAAGAGAGGTTATTATTTGTAGAGGTTGCTTCAATAATCGAGGTAGCTGTTTGTATGCCCCAGTTATTAAAATAAGAAAGCATTCGCTGTCTTCTTTCATTTTCAACGGCAGCAAAATTCGTACCACCTTGTCCACCAATATCAATTGCTGTTATACCTATACTCGCTAACTGCTGTACTGTTTCCTTACTCATTCCAAATCCCACTTCTTTTACAATGACAGGAACTTTACTTTTTAACACAATTTGTTCAATTCGCCGAAGTACACCCGTAAAATCACGGTCTCCTTCTGGCATCGTTAACTCTTGTATGACATTCAAATGAATTTGCAGTGCATTCGCTTCAATCATATCAACGGCACGCTCCGCCTGTTCGACAGTTGCCTCACTCCCCAAATTAGCAAAGAAAATGCCATTTGGGTTTACCTTTCTGACGATTTTATACGAAGCCGCCTCACTTTCATTTTTTAAGGCTGCCATTTGCGAACCTACAGCCATAGCAAGGTTATGATGTTTCGCTACATATGCTAATTGCTCATTAATATGTAATGTTTGCTCTCCTCCACCACCAGTCATCGCATTGATAAAAATCGGCGAACTTAGTGAAAGTTCGCCGATTTTTGTTTCACATGTTATAGTGTCATAACTTGAATTTGGCAAGCTTTGATGCACAAAATCAATATCATGAAAGCCATGCGTACGAGACTGACCAGTAGAAAGAGCATATTCAATATGATCTAATTTACGTTTTGCCCTTACCACTTGTACCCCTCTTTATTTCTTTAATTTTTTCAGTTGTTCACCAATAATATCACTTAATTGGAAAGTAGCCGAATCAGCATTTGGCTCATATTGGCTATAATCTTCTGTTACATTATTTTCTTCAAGCGTTTCTTTTATGCTTAAAGAAATACGTTTTTCTGCTACATGAACTTCAAGCACTTTCACTTTTACTTCTTGTCCCATTTCCAATACTTCATTTGGATTTTTCACGTGACGATTTGCAATTTGAGATACATGTACAAGCCCTTCAACACCAGGTAAAATTTCAACAAACGCACCGAATGTAACAAGGCGTTTTACTACTCCCTCACGAATATCTCCAGCTTTTATTTCGCCAGCAACATTTTCCCAAGGTCCTGGCTGAGCTGCTTTAATTGATAAAGAAATACGTTGTGTATCGGCATCAACAGATAGCACCTTTACTTTTACCTTTTGACCTTGCTCTAATACCTCAGAGGGTTGTTCTACACGTTCATGTGAAATTTGTGAAATGTGAACTAAACCATCCACACCACCAACGTTAACGAAAGCACCAAAATCCGTTAATCGTTGTACTGTCCCTTCAACAACATCTCCTTCTTTTAACGAAGAGATGGCTTCTTTTTTCTTAGAATCTAGTTCTAGTTCTACTACCGCTTTATGCGAAAGGATTACACGATTTTTTTCACGGTCTAATTCAACAATTTTCACCGCTAATGTTTTCCCTTTATAGTCAGCAAAGTCTTCTACATAATGTACTTCCACAAGTGAAGCTGGGATAAAACCACGAACACCAAGGTCCACAACTAATCCACCATTTACGATATCTTTTACAGTAACATCAAATACATAACCAGAATCAAATTTCTCTTGTAATTCTACCCACGCTTTTTCTGCGTCAACAGCACGTTTAGATAAGACAAGATCATCTTCTTCTAATTTAATAATTTTTAATTCAAGTGTTTGATCTAATTCTACAACATCGCTTGCTTTTTCAATATGAACGTTAGCTAATTCACTAATTGGAATTACGCCATCTGTTTTGTATCCAACATTTACAAGAACTTGTTTCTCTTCAACTTTCGTTACAGAACCTGTAACAACGTCACCAACTTGTAATTCTTTTGAATTCATAACTTCTTCATTCATTTTCTCTACCATGGAAATACCTCCCTACAGAATTGACAAAGCATTTTTATGTATATACGAAATGAAAATAAATGTTTTCATTTGCATGTTTAAGAATTTATCATCACATATTCTGTTTCAATACAGTTCACAAGAAACTATATTAAACCTATATAAATAGTATACAGCAAAATCATCTTGAAGAAAGTATGATTTGAAATATAATAGCGAATATATTCTGACATTTTTCTTCCTCTGTAACTAACTTCTTACAAATTAGCCCATTTGTCAAGAAAAGAGACTTATAATTCACGTATCCTTTACATTTCAAAAAAAATAAAGAAAGAGGATAGTCCTCTTTCTTTATTTCGCAAATACTCCTGAAACAATCCCCATAATTTTTTGGACAACTTCTTCAATTGATAAAGAAGTTGTATCTAATTCCAATGCATCATCAGCTTTTTTCAAAGGAGAAACTTCACGTTCTGAATCTAATTTATCACGCCTAGCAATTTCTTCTTTTAACTGCTCTAAATTAGAATCGAAACCTTTATTCATATTTTCTAAATGTCTTCTTTCTGCTCTTTCTTCTACAGAAGCAAGCATAAAGATTTTCACTTCAGCATCTGGTAGTACATGTGTACCAATATCACGGCCATCCATTACTACGCCGCCCTTTTCAGCTAATTCTTGTTGACGACGTACCATTTCTTCACGAACGAGACGATGCTTTGCTACAATAGATACGCGATTCGTCACATCAGGTGTACGAATCACTTCAGAAACATCTTGTCCATTTAAAAATACAAGTTGTGTATTTTCCCCTTGTTGAAATTCAATATTCACATTTTTTACAACTTCCATTAACTTTTCTTCATTTTCAATATCCACTTTTTGTTCAAGGGCTGCATATGTAATAGCACGGTACATTGCGCCTGTATCAATGTAAACATATGAAAGTTTTTTTGCAACAACTTTTGCAACTGTACTTTTCCCAGCAGCTGCTGGACCATCTATAGCAATCGAAATTCGTTTATCCATTGTAACACCTCATTTTTCACTTATAAAACAAAACGAAAAGCAGGTATTCTCCCCCTGCTTCTTCCCATTTGCTTCACGTCATTAAATCCCCAATTATTGTAGCATAATCCACCATAGAAGAAAATGAAAACTACTTATTCACCTGTAAGATTTCCGCCCTATTTTTCGTGACGACACCTTCGTAATAAACAATTTTCGATAAATATTTCACTGAAGATTTATGTATAAAAAGCAGTTGGACAATAGAAAGACAAATAAATTGAATCAGCAATATACGAATTATAATCCTTTCCACTTTTTCCAAAAAAACTCCCTCCTTCCTCTCTATACTTACACATTTAATTTCGTAAATTTATATAAACAAAACCTAATCTAGTAACCACTTGCCCGCGAACACCTAAAGCCATTCATTTTATTGTCATTTTCTAAGCATACTTTTATACATTTTCATTGTCGAATTTACTCAAAACATGTTATGTTCTAAATGTATTTTTCAACTTGAAAGGGGTATAAGCATTGAAAAGAATCCTAGTTTTACACACAGGCGGAACAATTGCAATGGAGGAAGATAAAGAAACTGGGGTTGTACAACCAGGTGAAAAGAATCCTCTTTTGAAATTTATTCCTGATTTAGAAGGCGATGTTGATTTAATTGTCGAAGATGTGTTCCATCTTCCATCTCCTCATATGACTCCTAGCGAAATGCTACAATTACAAGTCATTATTGACGAAAGAGTAAAACAAGATAATATTCATGGCGTAGTCATTACGCATGGTACCGATACATTAGAAGAGACAGCTTATTTTCTTGATTTAACAGTTCAAGCAACCATCCCAATCATTGTGACAGGAGCAATGCGTTCTAGTAATGAATTAGGTGCTGATGGTCTATATAATTTCTTATCAGCTGTAAAAGTTGCTAGCAGTAATGAAGCTGCTGAAAAAGGTGTTTTAGTCGTATTAAATGATGAAATACATTGCGCTACTAATGTAACAAAAACACATACAAGTAATGTTGCAACATTCCAAAGCCCACAGTATGGACCAATCGGCATGGTAACAAAACGCGGTGTTGTCTTCCATCACGCTTTAGTACATCACGAAACATACACAGTAAATAAAATCTCTAAAAACGTAGTTGTTCTAAAAGCATACGCCGGTATGGACGATACATTGTTAGCAGCAATTGAAAATCTTCCAGTAGATGGAATTGTTATTGAAGCACTTGGACAAGGTAATTTACCTCCACGAACACTTCCTAGTTTAGAACGATTAATAAGCAAAGGAATTCCTATTGTATTAGTGTCTCGCTGCTTCAACGGTATCGTTCAAGATGTATATTCGTATGAAGGCGGGGGCAAACAACTAAAAGATATGGGTGTTATATTCACATACGGTTTAAACGCTCAAAAAGCACGTATTAAATTGTTAGTCGCATTAGAGAATACACACTCTCATGAATCAATCCAGAATATGTATATGCACGATTAAAAAGCAGCTGTCGAAGTTTTTTCGACAGCTGCTTTTTATTTTTCTCTTGATGCAATGGTTTGCGCAATCGCATCCCCATGAAATCTACCGTTCTCGATAAATATTTCATTTGCATTATTCCCAGCAGCAATTACACCTGCAATGAAAATATTTTCAGCGTTTGTTTCCATTGTATCCTCTGTATAAATCGGACGCCCTGTTTCTTCATCAATCCGAACACCCATCTTCGTTAAGAAGCTATGATCAGGATGGTAACCAGTCATCGCAAATACAAAATCATTTTGGATTGTAAAGGCTTCACCATCAACTGTAAAAGTTAATGTATGTTCAGTAATTTCTTTCACATGAGCCCCGAAATGCATTTGAATTGTCCCATTTCGTACTAAAGCCTCAAACTCCGGCAAGATCCACGGCTTAATACTTGGCGAATATTCTCCACCTCGGTATAGCACCGTTACACGTGCACCGGATTTAACAAGCTCCAACGCCGCATCTATACTTGAATTTTTACCACCTATTACAACGACATCTCGATCAAAATAAGGATGTCCTTCTTTGAAATAATGAGCTACTTTCTCAAGTTTCTCACCAGGCACATTCATATAATTCGGATTATCATAATATCCGGTTGCCACAACAATGTACTTCGCCACATACATGCCTTTTTTCCCGTCACGCTTCGTCGTTTCAACTTTAAAAACATCACCATCTTTTTGAACTTGTTCCACTCGTTCAAATGCATTTACACGTACAGATTTGCGCTTTACTACTTCACGATAATACGCGAGCGCTTGGTTACGAAATGGCTTACGATTTTCTGTAATAAATGCAACTTCACCAATTTCTAATTTTTCACTAGAAGAGAAAAATGTTTGATGAGTTGGATAGTTATAAATTGCATTTACAATGTTTCCTTTTTCAATTACTAACGGATTTATCCCTACCTTTTGCAACGAAATCGCTGCTGCTAATCCGCACGGACCGCCTCCAATTATGATAGCTGTTTCTTTCTGCATACTCAGCTCACTCCTAGTCTTCTACCAATACGCTATTTATAAAAACAAGAAAAAACCTACTTACAGCAGTAGGCACCTATCTTTATTGTATTCATTTTTCATATATTTGTCATCTAAACGAAACGTACATCCGATAGACATCTGCTAAAAACTGCTGAAATTTAATACCTTGTTTCCCTAATACATTCTCAGGATCAATCTTTCTAGCTGGATCAAGTGTTTTATGTGATACGATATCTTTTTTCGGATTCAAACCGAAGTTTTGGCATAAATACGCATGATACCACGTAAAACGAGTATATGCTTCCCAAAAGTTAACATCACCGCCATAACAAAGTTCTACCCCAATGGCAGCCTTATTTGCATCATAACCATATAAGTCATTATCCGTCGGCACACCATATCTAACATGATACGCAACTTCATTTATGGGAATAATTTCCAATATTTTTTTGTCATCTATAAATGTATGCGCCGAAGCTTTCGGTTGTATTTCATTAAAGTAATCTCGATTCCCTATCGCATTGCTACCAGGATTCCCCGTATCATGACTTACAATAAACCTTACTTTAGAAAGAGGAATTCCCGGTCGTGAACTTCCATATCCAATATAGTTACGCTCTATAGGAAACATCGCCATTACTACCAACTCCCGCTTTAGAAGATTACCTTACTTCCTTATATGTATTCGGTAGCAATGTCCTTATAGCATATTTCTTATGCGAAGATAAAATCGAAAATATTTGATGTGAATACCATAAATAATAAAATACTTACAGCCACTCCATAAAAACCGTAAAACCAAACACAATCTTCTTTCGTATCTAAACCGAAAAATTTATTTACCGATTGTAATAATGTGCCACGCTTACTTTGTTTGTTTCGTAATACTTCCACTCGTTCTACAACATCTGCTGGCATCATAAATCTTTGGTCTACTGTCATTTTCATCATTTATCTCTCCTTAAAATCATTTCCGTTTTGCTTATCTAAGGAAAGTATAGCACGTTTGTTCGTGTAGAACAAGCGTTCTTTTTATTTTTTATTCTATTTTTCACCAAACCACGAAATAATCCCAAAACCAAACACAATAGCCCCTATCCTTTTTCTGAGTATGTTTAGTTCTTACTAGTTCTCTTTCTAGTTGATTTATCCAATCCATTATTTCATTGTTCATATTTATCATCTCTAACTAAAAACTTCAGCAACAAAAAACGCGATTCCCTCGAAAGGAAATCACGTTTTCTCAAAACATTATATATTATACCCAACCTCTGAAGCGACTAGCTTCAGCCATTTTACGAACACCAACCATATACGCAGCTAAGCGCATGTTTACTTTACGAACTTGTGATGTTTCATAAATTGAATCGAATGATCTTACCATTACTTTTTCTAAACGTTGTTCTACTTCTTCCTCAGTCCAGTAGTAACCCTGGTTATTTTGTACCCACTCAAAGTAAGATACTGTAACGCCACCAGCACTTGCTAATACGTCTGGAACAAGTAAAATACCACGATCTGTTAAGATTTTTGTTGCTTCTAATGTAGTTGGGCCATTTGCAGCTTCAACCACAATTTTCGCTTTAATCTTATCAGCATTTTCTTCTGTAATTTGGTTCTCAATTGCAGCCGGAACTAAAATGTCGCAATCAAGTTCTAACAGTTCTTTGTTTGAAATTGTATTATTAAATAGTTTTGTTACAGTACCGAAGCTATCGCGACGATCTAGTAAGTAGTCAATATCTAATCCATTTGGATCATGTAATGCGCCATAAGCATCTGAAATTGCAATTACTTTTGCGCCTGCATCATGCATAAATTTAGCTAAGAAGCTACCTGCGTTACCGAATCCTTGAACAACAACGCGCGCACCTTTAATATCAATGTCACGTTTTTTCGCAGCTTCACGAATACAAATTGTTACACCTTTTGCAGTCGCTGTTTCACGTCCGTGTGATCCACCTAATACAAGTGGTTTACCTGTAATAAATCCTGGTGAATTAAATTCATCGATACGGCTATACTCATCCATCATCCATGCCATAATTTGTGAGTTTGTAAATACATCTGGAGCCGGAATATCTTTTGTCGGACCAACAATTTGGCTAATTGCTCGTACATAACCGCGGCTTAATCTTTCTAATTCACGGAAAGACATCTCACGTGGGTCACAAATGATTCCACCTTTACCTCCACCATATGGTAAATCAACAATACCACATTTTAAACTCATCCAAATAGAAAGTGCTTTCACTTCATTTTCTGTTACGTTTGGATGGAAGCGAATTCCACCTTTCGTTGGACCAACAGCATCATTATGTTGTGCACGATATCCTGTAAATATTTTAACAGTCCCGTCATCCATACGAACTGGAATTTTCACTGTCATCATACGAATTGGTTCTTTCAATAATTCATATACTTCGTTTGGATAACCCAATTTTTCTAATGCTTCATTAATTACAATTTGTGTTGAATTTAACAATTCAAAATGTTGTTCCCCTTGTTGTTGTGTTTTCGTTTGAGTTCCCTTTTCGGCTACCATAGTAAGTAAACCCCCTGTAATTTCACTTGTTTAGTAAACCTTCATTGCCTAGTATACACCGTTAAATTTGGAATGCAATAGAAAACGCTAACAAATATATACAAACTATTTTGTGTTGCAAGCGTTTTCACTATTATTATAGTCCTTTTATTGCTTTTAGAAAAGTAAAATACTTAAATATTTAAATATTTTTTATTTTCACCAAAACACATTCAATATAATCAGTATTTCATCAAGAAATACTGATCAAATTTTCAAATACAGGTCGGCTAGTCTTGTTGCCTGAACTTCACTTTATAGATTTTAGATTTTCCAATCTTCAGCTGAATAAAAATAAAACCTCAAGCTACGTTACATTAGCTGAGGTTTTGCTTTTTCATAAAGTAATTGTATATTTGTTCAATTGCTTGAGAATCCATTAATTCTTTACCATATTCCATTATGCGGTAAATTGTTGCTGTTGACGGATTACCGTATTCCGCTAAAATAGCTATAAAATCTGCCTTCAATAATTGAAATTGCTCTTCTTCTTCTATCCAAAGATAAAAACGATTATCCCATGTATACAACTTCCCATCAGTTACACCAAGGTTATATAAGCGATTTGACAAATTGATTACATCATCTAATGTAGCAAACTCGTAAAGTATATGTTCACTTTCATCAAGAGTCACTTGCATTTCAATAAACTCGTCACGGAACTCATCTTCTGTGTCTACTTCTTGATTTTCTTTCGTTACAATTACAACCATACCTTGAGCTTGTAGAGAAAATACTTCCACAGCAATCGGACCATCCGCTTCAAACCCTAATTCTTTATTTGCTTCTTGCATCATATCCCGGAATAGTTGCTGTACTTTCGGTGCATTTCTCCACAAATCTTCTTTCGTTAATCCTCGTTCTGATAAATCATCAAATGTTAGGAAAATTTTGATCTTATTGTAATTTAAACGTTCCAGTCTCATCTCATACCCTCCCTACGTAACCATTGCATCTAATTTTTATTATATGAAATAGAAAATAGATGGTTCTTTTCGAACAACTATTCTGACATTTTTAACCATCCATCCCATTCTTCTTTCGTGTTACCAATAAGGATATTTTGAAGATTTAATTGATCCCCAATGCTTTTTCTTCCTATAAAACCAACAAAGAGATTTTTATTTTTGGTTTTCAACAAATCAATAAATCTTACTGCCTCTTCAAGTTCTCGTTCATCATCAAAAGATATAAACAAATACTTAGGTTGCAATTGTTCAATAGCTAGTAAAATACCTTCTTCATCTAAACATGTCCCCATATACATTGCTTGATATCCTTTTATTCGTAAATACGTCGCGAAAATAAATCCTGTTAATATATTATTTTCTAAAACGAAAACTTTGTTAACGGAAGAATACACTGATGCATTATGATAAATCATTCCTAGACGTGTTTGTAAGAATGATACAACATATTTGAATTGTGACATTGTAATCTCATTATTATTTTTTAAAATTAACAACTTGTTTGCCACTTGAAGAATAATGCTTGTAACAACCTTTTCCGTTGAATATATACTAAAAACCTCGTTTAATAATGTAGAAGTTGTAATTTCATCAAATTCTAACAAAGCTTGTAGCATATCGTCCACTAAAACAACTTCTTTATCAGTATTTTTTTCTTTTTGAATGTTGTTCTGCAACCGATTCCCTTCTAATAACTGAACGGCTTGTCCAATCATCATCCCCTCGGAAACTTTGTTCATTAACCATTTCAAAATACGAATATGCTCTTCTGTATATAAACGATGCCCTGCTTGATTCCTCTTTGGGGCAATAATATGATAGCGTCTTTCCCATGCGCGAAGTGTACTCGGTTGAATTCCGAGTATATTCGAAACAGCTTTTATATTATAGTTCCCATTTGTAGTTGGCATTATTTCCCTCCGCACAACGTAATGATATGTGTTTGAGAAGGTGCCCGAAAGCGAAGAGGAAACAATGTCGTTCCATACCCATTACTAACGAAGAGTGTCATATTAGAATGCTTATATATGCCACCCTTTAAATATTTTTCAGATGGAAACAACCGAATCTGTCCTCCATGTGTATGTCCACTTAACACGAGCGAAATTTGTTCTTTACCAGACATTTTCTTTATTATATCAGGGTTGTGACTAATTAAAATGCGAAAACCTTCTTCCTTACAATCAGCCAATGCTAAATCTAAACGATCTCGTTCTAATCCAACATCATCGATACCGAGCAAGCAAATTTTCTCTCCTAATTCAGACTCAAACACAACTCTTGTATTATCTAATACCTTCACATTATTTTCTAACAATAAAGCATCTAACTCGTGATATTCAATTTCATAATCATTATTTCCCCATACAAAATATACAGGGGCTATTTCTCTTAACTTTTGAATATTTAAAGAGATTTGTGATAAAGGTACTCCTTTTTCAGCTAAATCGCCGCCAATAATTACGATATCCACTTTCCCTTTCACTCGTTCAATTAACGAGCTAGAAATGACCCTTCTATGAATATCCGAAATAAAAAAAACATTAACTTTTTGAAAACTTTCCGGAAATTCTTCGAATACTAATGTATGTTCCAGCACAGTATTACGCATCGCTTCTTTATACATTCCAAGAAGACATACAAAACCAATGCATATGAGAGTACATAATAATATAATCCATGTCATATATTTTTTACTCTCCCTCCTCGTAAAGTATAGTCCTTCATTTTATATGCAGCTATTATATATCACTCATTTAACTAGCTCTCTTACTTCGCAGACTTATCTTTTATAGGAATTTTTAATTCTTGTCCTACTCTCACTTCGTCTTCTCGTAAATCATTATACTTTTTAATTACTTCCATCCCATTTTCATCTGAGAAATATTGCTTCGCTATACTTTCTAAACTTTCTCCATCTTTCACAATATGAGTTGCTACTTTCTCAGACTGCTTTTGAGATTCAGTCTTAGCTGAATCAAAGAAAATTACTTCAAACGCACTTTTCCCAGCATTATTACTATCACTTTTCACCTGTGTATATTTATCTGTGTACCATAGAATACTAATAGGTAACAATATGAATAAAAATGTTAAAACTCGGACGAAAATATGATTCATTTTAAACTTTGGTTTTTTCTCTTTATTTCTATGAATTTCACTACGCGGCGGCAAACCTTCATCTTCTTCCACTCGCTCAACTTCTAACTCCTCTTCAAAATCAGGAATTCGTTTTCTCATGTTGTTCACCACCACCTTCCATTTATTTTCTTAATTGGAGTCCCATTATAAAATCAACAAGAAAGTGTGCAAAGATTGTTATAAACAAATTTCCCGTCCACTCGAATACATAACCAAAAACAAAGCTAATAAAGCAGACGAAACAAAACAAAAAAGGCTTCGTTATATACCGAATATGTAACACAGCAAAAATTAAACTCGCTATTACAATTCCAAAATGAGTCTGCACTACACCTCTAAATAAAAACTCTTCCGCAAAGCCAATAATAAACGTGATAACGAGTAAATGCATGACAGAGATTCCTTGAAACATTCTATCGTTAATGCCACCATCATCAAACCAAGATTCTGGAAACACTCGCATTGCAACATAATCTAATAACACAATACAAATCGCTAATAAGCCACCTAGTACAAGTATAGAAATCGGTTCCCATTTCCACAAACTATAAACTTCTCTTTTATCTTGAAATAATATGTATGCTAGTAAACAACCGATACCAATAATGATTAGTTGTGTTATGTATAGATTCAGTCTTATTTCCCTCGGACTCATATCTTCAACATTTTGCCTTTGAATGTTCATCATTCCTCCATCTTCCCTAGGCCGAAAAGCTTTTGTAACTCTGTTTCCCAATTATAGTCGAAAACTGACTGTTGCGCTCGTCTTTTTTTATAATCTGTTTTTGTAATACCACAGTAATCACAACAGTTTTCTATCTCTTTTTCCTTTCTATAACCGAACTGTTTTAATAAATATTCACGCCTACATCCTTGAACTTGTATCCATGACTTCATATTTTCTAGCTCACTATATTTATTACGCAGTCTCAATTCCACTTCCGCTATTAATCTGTGCATTATTTCATCTGACAAGCTCTCTAACAGAAGATTTCGCTGTTGTATGATTCCAAGATGTTCGAGATGATAACGGATAAAACGCCAATATTGTTCATTAAATCTTGCTGCATTATAACAAATTTCCTCTACATCTTCTATTGGTAATACTTTCGTTTGAAACATTCTTTCTTGTAGTAACGAAAATAAAAATTGTATTTGTGATTTACTTGGCAATTCATCTTCAATGATTGAAATTGGCAAATCATGATCCAATGGACTACATAACAAAATGGCTATACTCGGTTCACCATCTCTCCCCGCCCTTCCAATTTCTTGTAAATAGGAAGCTACATTTGTCGGATATTGAAAATGAATAATATATCTTGTATTCGCCTTATTGACCCCCATCCCAAAAGCACTTGTACATATTACAATTTGCAACTGGTCATTCATAAACTGTTGTTGAATTAACATACGCTCTTCATGTTCCATACCACCATGATAAAAAGCTACACCTGTAATTCCTTTCCCTCTTAAATCCTCGGTTAAACGCTCTGTCCAGGCCCTACTTGAACAATACACAATACCTGGCCCTTGCAAATACATTATATGCTCAAAAAGTGCCTCTTTTTTTTCTTCTATCGTTTCCACAAATTGCACTTCCATCGCAATATTTGGACGATCAATTGAGTACACATGCTCAGCGATATTTTTTAGATTTAAACTTTCGGCTATATCTCGTAGTACATCCTTTGTAGCAGTTGCTGTTAATGCTAGTACATTTGGAGATCCGATACTCTCAATTACTTTATCTAATTTTTTATAATCTGGTCGAAAATCATA